>OGYB01000074.1_pt1 | contig 85722 bp, 68 predicted proteins | sample 1576421 | NCBI WGS metagenome assembly OGYB01 (sample SAMEA3541577, study PRJEB24748) | human gut metagenome | biome: human gut; feature: human-associated habitat; material: faeces | place: China | collected 2012
ACGTCGATGGTACTGCGTAAAAGTGGGAGAGTAGATAGCCGCCGTTTTAGAGTCAAGAACTCAAAACAAGGAAAAGGAGTTAATTCGTATGAGTTAACTCCTTTCTGCATTTAATAAGATCGTAAATAAAAGAATTGAACCGAGTAGACTTCTAATCAAAACTCAGTTTTATCACTTCTCCGTAAGACGGAATATTCTTGAAGGCTTCTTTTATATCATATTCTCCTGCATACACGCGTGCGCAGGTCAAAACACCTCCGTGTGCAAAGAGGCATACTTTTTCCAATCCGCTTTTTCTTAGTTCTTCTAAAAAAGAACTAACCCGGTTATATTGATCCATCAGTGATTCTCCCGAAGGAGTCTGTACGTTGATCCAGTCATTGAACCATACTTCCGAGCGCGGATCTGAAGATAACTCTTCCCATGACTTCATTTCCCATTCTCCGAAGTTAAGCTCTTTGATACGATCTTCCCGTGTGGCATCCGGATAGCCGCAATAGTGAGCCAGCCGTACGCAACGTGTGAGAGGGCTGCACCATACTTGATCGAATGTAAGTCCGTTCAATGATGCTTTTACTTTCTCGGCTTCCTCTTCGAATGTAGGACGTAATGCTACATCCGTTTGTCCGTAGGCATAACCTGCCGGTACGTCAACGGATGTATGTCTTATCAGATAAATCTCCATATATTTCTTTTATTGTGTTGTTGTATATATAACAGCTATACCGAGGTAAAAGCTTAATTCGCATAGCAGAAATGTCGCTCCGCAACAATCGCCGGTGTAGCCTTGTATCTTCTTTTTCATAAAAGAGGTGAGCATGTACCAGGTTATTACCGGAAGAATTCCTGCCAGAAGATATACTGGTTCAGGCAACCAGTATAATGGCAGAACAGTGCATATTATACTGAACAGGTATTCACCTTTAGTCATGCGGCTATATACCGTTTTACTTTTGGCTTCTTCTTCTTTACGGGCATAGGGAAGCCGGTTGATGATCATACTTGCTACGCCTTTACTGAATGGATCACCGGCTAGTATGGCACATCCGGCCAACTCTATTGGAAGATTACTTAACAGTAAGTAATACAAGCCGAAGTAAGTGATTAATCCGATTACACCATAGCTTCCGATATGTGAATCTTTCATGATGGCAAGGATCCGTTCGCGGCTGGTTCCTCCTCCGAAGCCGTCGAAGAAATCGGCCAGTCCGTCTTCATGGAGACATCCGGTTATCAGTAATCGTGTAATTATGGCCAGTAATAAAGCGACTCCTGCAGGCAGGATGAGTGACCCGGCGTATAATACGATAACCGAAAGCCCGGCAGTCAGCCAACCGACCAACGCCCATCTGCTGACTACGTTTTTAAAGTAGTCAGCCGGAACTTCGGCCAGTCTCCAGAAGGGCAGTCGTGTGAAAAATATAAATGCGGCCAGTATTCGTAACATAGCAATAGAATTGTTAAGACCGAAAAGCTTCCGGTTAAAAATATTTAGTGACAGCTGCCTGCTGGAAACTGTGCATCTCGTTTATCATGCGTACGGCCGATTCGACGATCGGGTAGGCACAAACGGAACCTGAACCCTCTCCCAGGCGTAATCCCAGGTTCAATAGCGGTTTTGCATTTAAGGCATTCAGAACCTTCTGGTGGCCGGCTTCATCTCCGCAATGTCCGAATATACAATAAGGTAGCATTTCCGGGTATAACCGGGATGCTGCCAGTACGCAGTTTGTCATAATGAAACCATCCACGAGAATGATCATTTTCAGTTCGGCGGCGCGTAGCATACCTCCGACAGCCATCACCATTTCGTAACCACCGAAGTAACTGATTACTTCCAGCGGATTGTTGTCTCCCTTATAATTCTCGAGGGCGGCTTTCAATACATTATATTTATGTTGCACGCCGCTACTATCCAACCCGCTTCCGGCACCGACACATTCCTGTAAAGGAATACCTGTCAGGCAGGTCATCCACATACTGGATGCAGCCGTATTGCCTATCCCCATTTCGCCGAAACTGACGACATTGCAGCCTTCCTTATGGCAATCGCTTACGATATCCGCTCCGTATTGAAGAGCCTGTTCCATTTCTTCCCGGGTCATAGCTGCCTCATGCAGAAAATTACGTGTACCTTTCCGGATCTTACGGTCTATTAATTGAGGAATCGCTGGAAAATCGAAATCGACACCTCCATCCACAATCTTTAGCTCAAAACCATGCTGGCGGGCAAGGAAACATACACCGGCACCACCGTTCAGGAAATTGTGGATAACCTGGCGGGTGACTTCCTTTGGAGATTTGCTTACTCCTTCATCTGCAATGCCATGATCGGATGCGTAAATAACATTGACAGGATGATTTAAGGTGGGGGAGAGAGTTTGTTGGATCAAACCGATCTGAAGTGCTATTTCTTCTAATGTTCCTAACGAACCTTTGGGTTTCGTCAAATTGTTTATTTTATCCTGCAATGCTTCTGCAATGGCTGGATCTGGTTTTTCAATATGAAATGTGATCATTGTTTTGTTATTTATTTATCCTTTTACTTTCATTGGTATTCCGCTAATCATCAGAACCACTTCGTCTGCACGGGAGGCGATATATTGATTAAGCCATCCCTGTAGGTCTGTGAATTTGCGTTGAACGGGATCGGGCGACACTCCGCCTAGTCCGATCTCATTCGTAACGAAAATCAGGAAAGCTTCCTGCTTCGTTAGTCGGTCGAACTCCTCCTTCAGTTCCTGCAGGGAGCGTTCGACATTACTTTCATTATCGAAGAAGAAGTTTGTGCCCCATAAGGTGACACAGTCTATGACAACTACCCGGCCCGTCATATCGTGGCGACTCAGGTACTTTTCTTCTTCTATGTTTGTCCATTCCGGGCCACGATCGGCCTGATGGCGGAGGACACGTTGACGGAATTCTTCATCCCACACACGCGAGGTGGCCAGGTAAACCGGGTTAGGGGCTAATGACAAGGCTAACTTTTGCGCGTATCCGCTTTTACCGGAACGTTGTCCTCCTGTTACAAGTACGATATGCTTGTCCGACATCTGATTTATTCACCTTTGGGCTTACGGTTGGTTGTCCGTTTTGCCTTATTTGCCGGGTTGTTTTTACTTGTTTTCCGTAGGCTGGCCGATTTAGGAGAAGCAGCAAGACGTTGTGCAACCGCCGCTTTCCCCAGTGATTTACCGAACTTTGGTTGTAAAGCATCTTTCAATGCTTTTTCTTCCGGACTCAACTTCTCTTTCGGTTTTGTACCGCTTTTCGCCGCTTTTCTTGCAGCAGCATACTTGTTGTATTTAACATACTTGCCGGGTCTTAGCGTTTTGCCGGAACCAGACGGATTACTACTGCTTTTTTCTGTCTTAGCAGCTGTCTCTGCCGTAGACACAGGTGCGATTCTCTTTTCCTTTTTCTCCGGAGCTTTTGTTGTTTCACCGAAAACCAGATTCTGGGTTTTACCCACAACTGCGCGTGAATGTTCCTGAGCCAGTCCTTCATATTTGCCGACATTGATCTGGATATCGTCCAGTAAGACAATATCGGATTTGCTGACTTTCTGGCCGACTTCCGGTTGTTTGCCATTAACGGTAACCCGTCCCATTTCAATAAACTTGTCCGCTTCCCGGCGTGAGCAATAACCTGCGTCACTGAGCAATTTGTTTAATCTTATTTCCATTGTATATAATTGTCTTTAATGTAATAATAGTGATAGAAGACAAACAAGCAATCCCATTGCGAGTTCTGTGTTGCTATTTATTTTAGTAGCAATTAACATGTCTTCTGTTGTAAAGCTTCTGTCATTGAGACCAATATAGGGTTTTTCGACTGCTTGACCAAAATAATCGTGCGTTCCTCCGAAACGACAGTCCAGAATTGCAGCCAGGGCAGCTTCCGGATATCCTGAGTTGGGACTGAGGTGGGCGCGGCCGAAACGCTGAAGAAAACTTCTTTTATTCCAGTTGCCGGAAACCAGCAGCATCAGGCAGGCTGTCAACCGGGCCGGAATATAATTGGCCACATCGTCCAACCGGGCGGTAGCCTGTCCGAAATCTTTGTATCGATCGTTTTTATATCCGATCATCGAATCGAGCGTATTGATCATTTTGTAAGCCATCATGCCGGGCAGCCCCAGAAAAGCAAACCAGAACATGGGGGCGATCACTCCGTCGCTCAGGTTTTCGGCGAGTGTTTCCAGTGCAGCCGCCCTTATCTCCTGGGGAGATAAACGGGAAGTGTCGCGACCGACGATGCGCCCGACCTGGACACGGCCTTCTTCCACACTCCGGTCTACCGCTTCAAAGACTGCTTTCACTTCTGTAATTAATGTTTTTCCTGCCAGGCAGTAGAAAACTCCGACGCCGACTAGTAGCCCGTAAAATAATGTATTGATCAACCCGGCCCAGTATAATAGCAGGTGAACTAAAAGATAGACACCGGCAACAAGAACCAATGTAAGTAAACCTCCTTTGTAGAAACGATTTTTTCCCCGGTTAAGTTTTTTTTCCCCGAAAGAGATGAGCTTGCCGAACCACACGATAGGATGGGGCCATCCTGCCGGATCACCCAGTAAGCGGTCTGCCAGCCATCCCCCTAAAAAGGGAATTACTTTAATTAAATATATAGGTTGATATGCCCAGTACATAGTATTTGTTATATGAGAGACAAAGGTAGAAAATTGTACCGTTTTTTGTTTTGTAAATTCACGAATAAATATCTACCTTTGTCTTATGCTAAGGATAATAACACATATAGAGCGACTATTGCTGGTGCACGATTGCGTGATCGTACCGAAATTCGGTGGGTTTGTGCTGCAAACGGTTTCTTCCGTTTACAACGGGGCAGATCATCTGTTTAATCCGCAACGCAAAGAGATCGTCTTTAACATCACATTGCAACATAACGACGGCTTACTTTCGGAATCATACATGCAGATGTATGATGTGAACTACCGTAAGGCGCAGTTAATGCTGGAAGAAGATGTTGAAGATATGAAAGCCGCTTTGCAGGAGGAAAAGAAATTATCTCTGGGGGTATTAGGATCTTTTAGCCTGGGAATGGAAGGCCAGGTGATTTTTCATCCGGGTAATTCAGACTCTTTCAGTATTGTTTCATACGGACTGGCTGCATTTAATTTCCCGCAGTTGAAACCTGTTTTGGCCGAGCGTGAAGAAGTCGCTTTGCTTAGAGGGAAGAAAAAGAAAGATATATTATATATTCCGGTCAATCGTAAATTTCTCCGCGTAGCTGTGGCTTCGGCTGCTGCTCTGGCTTTATTCCTGTTGATATCGACTCCTGTAAAGGATGTGAACCAGGCAGCATATACAGCCAGTTTTGTTCCGACAGAAATGGTTACTAAAAGTGTGCCGGAGGTGAAAGTGGAAGAGGTTGTGCCTGCAGTGTCTGTTGTAGAAGAGGCAAAAGTAGCTGAAGTGAAAAAGAATGTCGCAGTACCTGCCGCAGCTCCCAAGGTAAAGAAGCAAGAGGTCGTATCGAAGCCTGTTGCCAAAACTCCTAATCCTAAAATGTTCCATATCGTAATTGCCAGTTTCCCGACAGCGGAACAAGCTGATAAATACATGGCCGGTGTGGATCGTAAAGAATGTAAACATGTGAGTAAGGTAGCCCGCGATGGAAAATATCGCATTTATGCAGATAAATTTGATAACCGGGAACAAGCCGAGGCTTATATGGCTACACTTCGCACCAATGAAAAATACAAAGATGCCTGGTTATTCATCAGCCGGTAAGGATATGACTTATTGTATATATTTCTGATCTTTCACAGATCGCATCAAGACTGATATAAAAAAGCATCCGAGAGAAATTTGATTTTCCCTCGGATGCTTTTTCTTTTTCTTCCGAAGAAATTTGAATTTTCGTTCGGAAGCGTTTTTATAGTTATTGTAACTTACTCTTCTTCTTGTTTAGGTTGTTTTTTCTTTTTTAACCGGCCTGCTTTACGTAAAGCCTGATCCAGAATGTACAGGATCTGGCCATTGGTGCTGCGGAACTCATCCGCAGCCCAGGTTTCGATAGCATCCATCATTTCTGTATCGATTCGCAGAACAAAATTTTTGGTTGCATTCTCTTTTTTGGCCATCACTTATATTAATATTAAAACTTTAGAATCATTGAAACAAGCTTCCGGAATTTATGACCGGACAAATGGATTTACAGGTATAAATGACAATAGGCAACTAGCAAATCCTTGCAACTATAATGATTGATATATGATATTATTTTGATATCACAAATTAAAGCCTTTATCCGGAGATATCCAAATAAATTGTATCCTTTTTTAGGGGAGTATTTAAAATATTCTTTAGCTTTGTCTACTCAAAATTTACGCGATTGGAATTTCAATTAGATACAGACAACAAGGAGTTTCAGGATGCCCTGCAACTGATTACTCACACGCGCCAGTCTGTTTTCCTTACAGGGAAAGCAGGGACGGGTAAGTCTACATTTCTCAAATATATCTGTGCACATACAAAAAAGAAGTATGTAGTATTGGCTCCGACCGGAATTGCTGCAATAAATGCGGAGGGAGTAACCTTGCATTCTTTCTTTAAATTGCCGTTCCGTCCGATGTTGCCCGATGATCCGGATCTGAGTCTGAAAGACGGAAGGATTTTTGAATTCTTTAAATACAGGAAGGAGCACCGGAAGATCATTTCGGAAGTCGAATTGATCATCATTGATGAGATATCGATGGTTCGGGCGGATATAATTGATAGTGTCGACCGCATTTTACGTGTTTTTTCCGGAAATATGCGTCTGCCTTTTGGTGGAAAACAATTATTGTTTGTCGGTGATGTTTTTCAATTAGAGCCCGTTGTGCCATCAGACCAGAAAGAGATTTTGAGTCTGTTTTATGCCAGTCCGTTCTTTTTTTCTGCCCGCGTTTTTAACTCGATCAACCTGGTGCCGATAGAGTTGCAAAAGGTATATCGGCAAACCGATCCTGTTTTTATAAATATACTGGATCGGATACGCAATAACGCTGCCCGGAAGCAGGAGCTGGATACGCTGAATGCCCGTTGTTTTCCGGATTTTGTTCCGCGTAATGAGGACATGTATATCACGCTCGCTACCCGTCGCGACCAGGTAGATTTTATCAATGAAAAAAGATTATCGGAGCTGCCCGGTGAAGAATTTATCTCGACAGGCCGTATAGACGGCGATTTTCCGGAATCTTCTTTGCCTACCCAACTGAACCTGGCAATTAAGGAACAAGCTCAGGTGATTTTTATAGATAATGATCACGAGCGGCGTTGGGTGAATGGTACTATCGGAATGGTTTCCGGCATCGACGAAAACGGAAATGTTTACGTGCTGCTGGAGAATGGTATTGAACATTTGGTGGAACCTACTTCATGGCGCAATTATAAGTATAAATATAATGAAAAAGAAAAGCGGATCGAAGAGGAGATAGTCGGAACCTTCGAACAACTACCTATCCGCCTGGCCTGGGCGATCACTGTACATAAAAGCCAGGGACTAACTTTTAGCCGGGTTGTCGTAGACCTGACCGGTGGTGTTTTTGCCGGCGGACAGACGTATGTTGCTCTAAGCCGCTGCACTTCTTTGGAAGGACTGGTGTTGAAGAGCCGGGTTACATCACACGATATATTTGTCCGTAAAGAAATCGTTCAGTTCAGTCAGATATTCAATAGCAAGGAACTGATTGACAAAAGCCTTCGTGAGAGCGAAGCCGAACTTTTATATGCCCGTGCAGTTCATGATTTCAATAGAGGGAATATGAAAGAAGCCGTGGAATCTTTCTCGATGGCGGTCGGAAAACGGAATGAGCTTGACAAACCGTTGGTTCAACGCCTGCTTCGTTCCAAACTTCAACGGATCAATACGCAACGGGAACAAATCAAGAAATTGAAAGAGGAACTGTATGCCCAACGTGAAATCCTGAAAGAATATGCCCATGAATATTATCTGATGGGGAATGAATGCGTGACAAAGGCCAACGACCCGAATGCCGCTTTGCGCTCATTCGATAAAGCATTGAAACTTTATCCGGAATATGTGGATGCCTGGGTTCGTAAAGGTGTTACGTTATTGGATATGGGAGAAGACTATGAAGCCCAGATTGCTTTGAATGAAGCTGTCCGGTTAAGCCCTCTTTCGTTTAAAGCCCGTTATAATCGTGGTAAATGTTATCTGCGCATGAAATATCATGAAGAAGCGGTTGCGGATCTCCAAAAAGCAGTCTCAATCAAGCCCAAACACGCATCAGCACACGAATATCTGGCTGAAGCATACCGTTATGTAGGTGAAGAAGAACTGTCCCGTCAGCACCAGGATATAGCCGATAGTTTGAGAGAAAATAGAAATATTTGAGAAAGACCATAAAAATCAAAAGGAATCGTAATGGTTTGGTAACATAGATTATATATCTTTGCAGTGTTTTAAAAAAAATGTATTGATTGTTTTATTTTAAACACTACTTATATGAGGGGCTTATCTATATTCTTTCTTTTTCTTTTTTGCTTGACATTCGGTCTGAATGCTCAAATAACAACATCAGGAATCAGTGGTAAAGTTACAGCGGAAGGTGAAGCATTAATTGGTGCAACCGTTCAGGCAGTCCACGAACCGTCCGGTACTACTTATGGAACCGTTACTAATGCGGATGGGCGCTATAGCCTGCAGGGAATGCGTATCGGGGGGCCTTATTCGGTCGAAGTTTCTTATGTCGGATTTCAGAAGGCTGTATTTAAGAATATTACGCTTCAACTAGGTGAAACTTATCTGTTGGATGTAACATTGACAGAGTCACTATCGCTCGATGAAGTGGTTGTTACTGCATCGAAAGCAGCCTTGTTTAATTCCCAGAAAACAGGGGCGGCCCAGAACTTCAATCAGGAACAGATCCTTTCGACTCCGACGATCAACCGTAGTATTTTCGATATCACAAAAATGAATCCATTAGGTGTGAATACCGGTGCAGGTATGTCTTTCGCCGGATCGAGTAATAAATACAACTCTTTCCAGATCGACGGTGCGGTCAGCAATGATGTCTTCGGACTTTCCGACAGTGGTACCAACGGGGGAAAGACCGGTATGAACCCGATCTCTCTGGATGCAATTGAAGAAATACAAGTTGTTATAGCCCCTTTCGACGTTCGTCAGGGAGGTTTTACCGGTGGTGGTGTAAATGCGATCACGAAGTCAGGTACAAATACTTTTCACGGTTCTGCTTACGGCTATTATAATAATGAGAAGTTTTATGGTAAAACAGCCGGTAAAGATGTAAAAGAACGTAAGAAACTGACCGATTTGTCTACCGAAACGTATGGCTTTACATTCGGTGGCCCGATTATCAAGAATAAGCTGTTCTTCTTTACGAACTTTGAACGGACAAAAGAGTTTCATCCGTCGTCTAATAATATCGGATCAGAATCTTCTTCATTGAAGCAAGAGGAAGTCGATCAGGTAATAGGAAAAATCAAAGAGCTTTCCGGAGGATATGACGGAGGTGGCTATGGCCCTCAGGATGTAGATACCTATTCAAATAAGTTCCTGGCCCGTATCGATTGGAATATTAACCGGAATAATAAATTCACGGCGCGCTATAGTTTGCTGGATGCGAGTAAGATGAATTTTTCGAATAGCAAAAGTTATGCTAAATTGAACGATTGCGGTTATTATAACACTAACTCCACCCATTCATTGACTATGGAACTGAATACCACGATCAATCCGATGCTGGCAAACGAATTGAGAGCCGGTTGGACACGTGTCCGTGATAATCAGGATGCAATAGGAACTCCTTTCCCCTATGTGAAAATAGCCAATATGACGGGAGGAAGTCTGGAGTTTGGTACAGAAGCCAATTCTTCTGCCAATTCATTGGATCAGGATATTTATACTATAACGGATAATCTGACCTGGACGAAGGGAGCACACGCCATCACTTTCGGAACTCACAATGAGTTTTTCCACATGGCAAACCTTTTCATCTCCAGTAACTATGGCTCGTATACTTATGCTTCGCTAAACGATTTCCTTTCGGTAGGAACGGCAAACGAAGCGATGCCTTCTATCTATAACTATTCTTATTCCCGTGAAGATATAACCGGAACGAAACGCTGGACTCCCAAATTCGGGGCTGCACAACTTGGTTTTTACGTGCAGGATGAATGGAGTGTGACTAATCTGTTCCGTCTGACTTATGGTTTGCGTGTGGATGTTCCTCTTTTCTTTGATACTCCAAGAGCAAATGATCTGTTTAATAACTCTGAAATAGCCCGTCAGTATGGGGTTGTTACTAACCAGACAGCTTCCTCTAAACCGCTCTGGTCGCCGCGTGTTGGTTTCCGCTGGAATCTGAATGAAGACCGGACGACTTTATTGCGTGGTGGTCTCGGTATCTTCACCGGTAGAGTTCCTTTTGTTTGGTTATCAAACAATCTTTCAAAAACAGGTATAGAGATGGGAAACACATACCTCTCCGGAAAAGGTTTTGATGAAGCGCAGGCAAATGGCTTTAAGTTCAACCCCGATCCATCCAATCAATATTTAGGTAAAACGGGAACTTCCGAAATCAACGTATTGGATAAAGACTTTAAGTTCCCTTCCGTATTACGTGCTAACCTGGCTTTGGAACATACCTTTGCCTATGGCATAAAAGCAACTGTTGAAGGACTATATTCAAAGACCCTGAACAATATACTTTACAATAATATCAATTACCAGCCGACCGGTACATTGAATAACGGAGGAGATAACCGTCCTACTTATGAAAAACAGGACAGGAACTTTACCCAGATCATGTATTTGACCAATACGAATAAGGGCTATAGCTATAATCTATCCGCTAAACTGGAAAAAGACTTTGATTTTGGTTTGAGTACTATGGTCGCTTATACCTACGGACAATCCAAATCTGTTTCCGACGGTGATGGATCGCAGGCTTCGTCCATCTGGAAATATAATCCTGTATATTATGGTGATACGAAACAAGAACTGACCTGGTCTTCATTTGATGTCCGTAATCGTATCGTAGCTTCTGTTTCGTACCGGAAAGAGTATGCACGTCATTTTGCAACAACTGTAAGCCTGTACTATACAGGACAAACCGGAGGCCGTTATTCGATCGTTTATAATAACGATATAAACGGTGACGGTGCTTTCAGCAATGACCTGCTTTATATTCCAACCGATGCGGAAATGAATAATATGGTATTCTCCGATCAGAAGACGGTAACAGCCGCTGAGCAGAAAGAATCTTTTATCAACTGGATCAACGGAACGAAGGTATTGAGAGAGAATAAGGGAAAAGCGTTGGAACGCAACCAAATGGTATTGCCTTTCGAACATCACTTCGATTTCCATATTGCACAGGACTTCTTCCTGAATGTATCCGGACGCCGGCATACGCTTCAGTTGAACTTCGACATCTTGAACGTAGGAAACCTGTTCAAGAAAAGCTGGGGCTTATATAATACGACATCCGGCGGATACGATATGGCTCCTGTCGTTTATAAAGGCGGAACTTATCAGTTTACCGAAGCAAATACAAGACTGTCTTATCAGGATTTGCTTTCCCGCTGGCATGCACAGATCGGTTTACGTTATATGTTTTGATCGATATTTGTCGGAGAACACGATAATTAAAGAAAAAGGCTCACTATATTTGTGGGTCTTTTTTGTTAAGATATAAAATATGAAGAGATTCTCTATTGTACTTCTGGGATGTATTGCTTTCCTGTTATTGGTGAGTTTAAGTTGTTCGACCCATAATCAGCGTGACCGTTATGTGGTCGTTCTTTCGATGGACGGTTTCCGTGCCGATTATCCCGACCGGGCTTATACACCGACATTAGACTCTTTGGCTGCTGTGGGTGTCCGTGCCACCTTCAGGCCGTCTTTTCCCAGTGTGACATTTCCAAACCATTATAGTATGGCAACCGGCCTGCATCCCGATCATCATGGACTCGTAAATAATTTCTTTTATGCCCCCGATCTGGATAGTATCTACCGCATGGCAGATCCGACTCCCGGTTTTTATGGAGGAGAGCCCATCTGGAATACAGCAGAAAAACAAGGTGTCCGTACAGCTTCTTTCTATTGGGTTGGTAGCGAATATTCGATCCAGGGACGCCAACCGTCTATCTGGAAACCTTTTGATAAGAAAGTACCTTTTTCCGACCGTGCCGATTCGGTCATATCCTGGCTGCAACTGCCCGAAAAGGAACGTCCCCGGCTGGTGATGTGGTATATGGAAGAACCGGACGGCATAGGACATCGTTGTACGCCCGATTCTTCAGAAACATTACAGAAAGTGGAGGAGCTCGACCGCGTATTGAATCACTTCTTTACGGAAGCCCGCAAACTGGACATATTTGAGCAGATCGATTTTATTGTTCTTTCCGATCATGGAATGGCCACTTTTACCCCGGATAAATATGTCAACCTGAATGATTATTTGCCCCGGGATAGTTTCGATTATATATTTGACGGTGTCCCGACTTTGCTGTATCCGAAAGCCGGATATACCGATAAAGCCTATGCAATCCTGCAACAAGTACCCCACATAAGGGTCTGGAAGAAAAATGAAATACCGGAGAAATATGTATATGGCTCTAATCCCCGTATCGGCGACCTGTTTGTAATGCCGGATATCGGTACCTATCTCGATTTCCGGCCGGAATCCAGTCCCCGGCTGGCAGCCACGCACGGATATGATAATTTTGCTCCCGAAATGCAAGCCATATTCTATGCTGCCGGCCCGTCTTTTAAGCAACATGTGGAGTTGCCGGCTATGGCAAATGTGAATTTATATCTGATCCTTGCACGCTTATTAGATATAAAACCTGCCCCTAATGATGGCGACAGTCTGGTAGTGAGTACCTTATTCCGATAGCATTTGATAATAAATATGGATAAAACGGAAAAAACAACTTTTTTTGCGAAGTTTGTTGCTTTTATAGTAAAATACCCGGATTATTCAATTACATTTGTGTCATATTTGAGATTGATTTAAGTTTGTATCAGAAGTCCTTGCTCACAACTTGATTTGTTAAGTAAACTTTTTATCCAACACATTCAGGCTCAATTAACAATTAAATTAAAGTTTACAAGATGAATCTTTACATTTCAAATTTAAGTTACAACATCACAGATGCTGACTTAAAAGAATTATTTGCAGAATACGGAGAAATCGTTTCAGCAAAAGTTATTATGGATAGAGAAACCGGCCGTTCAAGAGGATTCGGTTTCGTTGAGTTAAGTGATGACGAGTTAGCAAAAAAAGCAATCGAAGAATTAAACCAGGCAAGCTATGATGAAAAGATCATCAATGTAACAGAAGCCAGACCTAGAGAAGACAGAGGCGACAGAGGTGGTCGTAGCTTCGGAAACAATCGTGGCGGTGGCTACGGTGGCGGTAACAGAGGCGGCGGCTACGGTGGTGGCAATAGAGGCGGCGGAAGATATTAATTCCTTCACAACATAAAAAAAGCGATCGGAAACGGTCGCTTTTTTTATTGCTATCATAAGGAATGTATAATACACTAAAAGTCATAATTCATTCCCGGACAAAAAGCGAGTTGACTACTTGCACTCTTGATCTGAATCTTATTTTCGCGGGCTAGCCATCCGATTGCAGACCATAAATCAGCTTCACACAATGAGGTCGCTTTTTTCAGCTCCTCAAAACTCCAACATCCACCATCCAGTAACAGATTCCAGATAGTACCTGCATTTAATCCAATTGTTCCTTTCGTCATGACAAACTCTGTTTTATGTTTATGGTATGTTTTAAATAAACTGTATTTAAAGGGAAAATGATATATTTGAACTGCTTTTTTAGCTTGTTTTAAAAGATAGGGTGCTTGGGTTAACCCTTATTTTCTTTATCACTTTATTTATATAATTTTGTTCATGTATTCATATGCAACAATTTCTAAAACCGATACCCTACCGACAAATTCATTCCCTGCAAGGTAAAGCTGTTAAGGGTATAGGTTGCCAGTTTCCTGGTACCGCTGCCGGGGATTAATTCGTAGACATCGACGGCATCGTTACGATAGCCTACCTGTAGCCCAGCTTCGACATAGAAACCCCGCCAAACCGGTTGAAGCCAGCCCACGGAGATCCCGGCGCCATAGAACAAACCGGTACTGTTATCCTCCAGCTTCTCCTTTATACGCACATTGAAGCTCCCGTACTGTCCATACACGCCGGCATACAACCCACGGAAACGACTGTCGCCCCACAACCACCAGCGCGGTTCCACCTCCAGGCAGGTCATGCTGAACAGATTATACCGGTCCCCTTTATTGTAAGGCATCGCAAAGGCAAACGACACCTGCGCCGAGAAACGATCCATAAAGTACACCTCCGCTGCCGCATTCGCCACCGGCGAATACATCGATCCGTCCGGCAACAATCCGGCAAACAACAATGCATTCGTCTTTATACCCAGCCCGACAGCCCCCCAAAGAAAATGGTTGGCTGGTGCAGTCGTTTTTGTTGGTGCAGGTTTTGATGCAGGTTCAGTCACAGTCTTCATTTTCTTTGTCTGGGCTTGCTCTGCTACAACCTTCTGCTGTTCGGTTACAACCGGGTGTTTCCTTACTTCTACGATCACGCGGTTATCCAGGTCGGTACGGGTATCGACATCGAGCTCGAACAGGTCGGGGTCGTCCAGGCAGCAGCTCCCCGTCAGATACTCCTGCAGAAAGGTAGCCTGTCTCATCGCCAACTCGCGGGCGGCAGGGTCGTAGCGTTTTGAGACACTCTGAAGCGCTGTCAGTGAGACGGTATATTCGTCCGTTGACAGTTGGTGGCGGCAGTCCGACAGCAGCGTGATCAGCTCTTCCAGATTATCGGCTGTTTGCAGCCGTTGGTGGTTGATACGTTCCGTTCCTTTGATAAAATGGATGGTGTAGCTCTGTCCGGCAGCTGTGAAGGCCAACAAACAGAGTATGGCCAGCAGTCCGGAGAATCGTGTACGTTGTTTCATTTCCGTATGTTATTTGATTGATTGTTGTTTCTTTTCATTGTTTCGCCAGGGCTTTTCGCCAGATTACAAGCTCGCTGCAACGATATGGGTTCGGTGGCGTCTATCCCGTAGTCGGACGGGCGGGGCAGTTCCAACTCGATACCCGAGGGAAGCGCATCGAACGATGACGTATCGAGCGACGACAATACCCTTATATTCCGGTCGTAGATATAGACCCAAAACACTTCTCTGCCATAATAAAGCCGTGCCAACGAACGTAGGGTCATCCCCGGACGTGTAATGATAGAGGCCGGAATGATTGTCGCAGTCTTTTTACGACGGGGCTGCTTGACTTTTTTGATAGTCTTTGCAGCAGACGGGCGAGTAGTTGCCGGGGTAATAGCGACGGGTGTGGCTGGCGACATGTAGTCCGTCTCGTCTGTATTATCCACGTTGCTCGCCTCGTCCGATATCTTATCGGCTACCCAGATGCTGGTGTCCTCTTCGGCAGGCGGTGCAGGCGGGGGATATTGAAAATCGGTTTTCGCCGGTACAGGCTGTTTCGTTTCCCGGTCCCGCCCCGATATCCACAGGGAACCGGACAGCAATAAGAGGTTGGCTCCCAGTAGTGCACCGCCCCAGAGCTTTATTCTCTGTTGTTCTTTCCGGATATTTACCAGTTCCTTGCTCTCTTTCCGGATGTTTTCCGAATTACGATCTTCTTCCCCCATCATTACGGTATATTTATTATTTATATTTTCAAATATCCTCAATCTTCCACACGATACTTCCTCCGGTCATTGGTGTCGCCTTCATCCATGACAGATCGGTCTGGTATGCTTTTTTCGCTTGTGGATTTACCTTTAGCGTACGCTGTCCCGTAATGTCTACTCCGCCGAACGTTTCTGCCGGGTAGTCGGCATCCAATACCGGTACTTTTCCTGTACGACGACAGGTCACGACCGACAGGTTGCGGCAATTATAAAAAGCTCTTCGCCCGATCTCCGCCAGTGTAGCAGGCAGGTCGACTTCCGTAAAGCCCGTATCTTCAAAGGCACTGGCTGCGACAAGCGTCACTCCCGAGGGAACCGTCAGCTTACCGGAGTTGTCGGAAATACCGGATACGGACGACAGGCTCTCCTTGAACACCTCCACACCGATCGCCGTCAAACGGCAGGCAGACAGATCCAGCCCCTGCAATGCCGCACACCTCATAAAAGCACGCTCCCCCAACTCACTGAGTGAAGCAGGCAACTTCAGCGTTCCCGTCAGGTTCTTGCAATTATAGAAGGCTTCCGCCCCGATCGTTGTTAACGAGGTGGATAAGGTCAGCGTACCCTCCAGATTGTAGCACTCGCTGAAAGCCCCTTCGCCGATCTCCGCAAGGCTCATCGGCAATGTCAGTTTTGTCAGTGTATTGCATGCCCGGAAGGCATCCTTGCCGATTGTTCGCAGCGAAGGAGCCCCCGACAGGTTCAGCTCGTTCGATTCGCTTTCGGTAAAGGCACCGGCAAAGGCACGTTCACCGATCGACTGCAGGCTGGAAGGGAAAAGACCGTTTATCACCAGACCGGAACATCCCTCGAAAGCCCGGTCGCCAATCGCTGTCAGCACCGGTGATCCCGAAAACGCAAGCTCTTTCAGACGACTACCGGCAAACGCCGCGTTCCCTATCGACTGCAGACCCTTAGGTAACACTATCTTCTGCAATGTCCGGTTTGCTTTGAACGCACCCTCCGGCATATTCATCATCGCGACATCGGCCAGGTCAATATCCTCGACCGCCAGCGCTGCATTGCGCAACGTATTGATATCATCCGCATTGATCCCGTTTCCGGCGACCAGACGGATGTGTTTATATCGCTCCTTTCTGGAAAAATCGATGAACGAAGCCAGTGTCCCCGGCGTCTCCAGCTCAATATAGGCCCCTTCCGTACCGCTCTGGTTGATCCGGATCTCCACCGGCCCTTTATCCTCGGGTGTCAGGTGGATCACGGCGCTGCGTTTGCCGGCCGCAACATTGTCTTCCAGACGGAAATGAAGTTTTCCGGCACTGGAATAAATATCTTGTACCCACCCCGAAGCATTGTCTCCGGCATCATAATCGACCGTTGCCCGGAAAGCACCCAGGTTCACCGGCACGGTTTCTATCACCACTCCCACCTCCGGGAGATTATACAGGCGGGGGATAAGTTCCGTGTCCGTCACCTTGGCGGCTGCCTGTGTAACGGTGATAGTAACTTCGAGGGGAATGTCACTCTGCAGGCGCAGGGTGATTACTGCCGTACGCGCTTCCGGCCGGGTGTTCTCTTCTACTTTGAACCGCAAGGTGCCGCCCAGCTGTACACCGTTGGTTCCGCTCAGCCAGGGAGCATCTTCGGGTAGTTCCACCTCAAAGGGGCCGCTGGCAGTTACCGGGACCTCGAATGTTTCGCCTGCCACGGCTGCTTCGTACGATTTGATTTCGGGCAGAAGCACATTCTCCCGTCCCCGCTGTACCAGGGTAAAGGTATCTGTCAGCAGGGTGCCCGTGCTTGTATCGCTAATTACCAGGCGTGCCTTACGCGGCTCTGTCTTCGTATTCGGTTGAAGCTTCAATTGGAGACGTTCCTCCGCCGGCATCGCTTTGCTACCGGGCGGCAAGCCGATCCACGGGGCATAGTCGAGCAGACGTAATCCGTTCGACACCGTATTTTTCATCAGGGACAGTTCGTAGCGCGTATCGGCGGCATCCACCGTATCGCGATTGATCACGAAATACAAGGCCCCGCGTCCTCCCTGCGTGACCGTCACCTCCGAAGAAAGGGTTCCGTTGCTGACGGTCACTTTCGCGGTACGTGCATCATAGGTTTTATTTTCTTCATACACGAGCACCAGCGTCTCTTCCTTCATCGATTTCAGATCGGAAGGTTGCAGCCATTCGGCATCGCTCGTGACTTCGTAGTCCGCTGTATTGGTGGACAGGGTGAACTCCACGGAGCCTGCTGTCCAGGGCACAACGGCCGAGTTGCGATCCAGTCCCAGTACATCCTGTTGTGCCTGCGACACCTTGATCGTACTGATCTTATGGCCCACCTGAATATCCACCTGCGCCGTGCGGGCCTCGGTTGTGGTATTAGCCGCCGCCGTCAGCGTCAGTTGGTAGGTGCCCGCCCCGCCTTTATCCGGCGAGACAGTCAGCCAGGGTTCCGACGACACGGCAGTCCAGGCATGGCTTGTCCGGACCTTCACCGTTTGGGTACCGCTGGTCTGCGTAAACGACAGACTCTCTTTCCCCTCTTCAATGCGTGCCGAATGAGGTAGCTCCTCCTGGCACCCAGCTAACAGCAAGGTGCTCAAAAGGAGGGTTGTCAGTTGTTTTATCATGTTTTATTTATGATTTACTATGTTGAAAAGATCTATGCCGGGTTTAAAGCGAACTGTGGTGCGCTCGTCGAGCATGACAGGAGCACCGGTCTTAGGGTTACGTACCGGGCGTGCGAGTTGTTTGCGGGGATAAAAACGGCCGAAACGCAAGAATACGATTTCTTCTTCACGTGCCAGAACTTCGGTGGTTAGCGCAAAAAAGTTGTCTACAAATTTGTGTACTTCCGTTACCGGACGGCCAGTACGCACTGCTAACTCGGAAATGAATGTTGTCTTGTTCATATTGTTCTGTTTTATTAGTTGTTGATACTTATTTGTTTATTCAATGTCGATCTTTGGGGTTGAATGCAATTGCTGTTCCTGCCATTCCCTGAAATAATCGCGTTGCCGGTAAGTGTTCAAAGGCGGAGTTATCCGGATGCATTCGTCGTCGGCAAGTGTAGGATACTTTTGGGAGAGTAGGCGTAGATACTCGTCGGGGATGCATATGCAGACAAAAGAGCTAGAGGCATCGGTATGGCTCCAGCTTGCTATGACCTTGGGACAAAGCAATGCCGTATAATAGGCTGAGTAGCCGAAGGCTATAAACCGGCCGTTCAGCATATATATAAAGATTTTACTCGTATTGGTTTGTTCTTTTTCCAATATTATGTCTATTCTGTTCATATCGTTCGTTTTTGGAGGTTAAAAGTCTCTTACACATCTGAAGTACATAGCGGTAGTCTTTGATATAAAACCGGATTGCGGTGTAGTGGCATTGAAATCCATATACCAGGCCTTGTTCGTCGCCTGCTCCGTGGCGCTCCAGTATTTATTCTCAGTCAACTTACTTGCCGGCGGTGAAGCATAAATTGTATTGATTCCCTCCCTGAACAACCACATCAGCATCAGCTCCCGTTGGGTAGGCAGGCGCCAACTGCCTTTAGGGAATTCTGTCGTGGAATAATTTTTGCATCCTCCGCTAAAACCAGAAGCAAAAGTTCCATCCGGATCGAGGTTCATATTATCACCTTCTGTTCCTGAATGGAAGCCCATAGCTGCCGCCCAATATTTGCCGCTCTCTTCTGTCGGGGCGATGATAAAGCGGAAAGGTACTTTGTCATTCACGCTGGTGTTGGTTCCATTCCCTTTCGATTCTGTATGCCGTATGGTTGCACCGTTTCTCGACAGTTTCATGCCCAGGGGCCAGATGGCGCTTTCGGGTATACCTGAGGAGTAGAAGACGGCATAATCACTGCCTGGATTAGCAGAATTAGTCCCTTTCAGGAATTCCTTTTTTAATTGCTGTCCGACGGCGGCTACTGGAAGCAGGCTAAGTATGAGTGCTGTTATAAATAATTTATGTATCATATGTTCCATTTTAAAGTTCATGCCGATGTTTTTATTGTATTGCGTCACCCGAATTCAAATCTTTGATGCATCGAAGGTTATAGAGTTCATTGGGCGACAACTGGGGGCTTTGGCCAGTCCATACCTGTATACCCCATGCATACGTACCATTAGCTGTCGATGACCAATAATATGTGTTAGGCAATGTTTGGAGAGTGTTCGACCCGCCTACATAGATAGCGAGCGACTGGCCGAAAGAGGGTGTGTACCAAGTCATGGCTTCTATATTGGGTGGTAATGTAGCGCCATTGAGGGCGACACACCCTGCAATTGCCGGATAATCAGTGCTCTGTCTTAAATCCCAGGTATTCTGACGCCCATCCATTAAGCTGTTGGGGGTGGCAGGCATGGAACCGGAGTTCAGCCATTTTATTCCGCCCGAAGGGTTCACATCACTGATATAAACCTCATTACGCTTCTCGTATCTCCAGATGGAGGCATCCCCCGGAGTCTGCGTCACTACCCCCTTATCATTATACATTGTGAGTTTACCGCCAAAGTAGCCGGGGATAAATTTAATCACACGTGAATCGTCGATGTTTTCGTTTGTTATGTGGATGTCGTAGGTGTATGAGTAGTTGGGAGAAACACTATAATTGTCAGTGAAGTTGCTTCCCATGTGGATCTGGTAGATTACCGACCGGCTAATTACGTTTCCCGCCATCTGCACCCCTACAATCTGAAGGTAGGTGGCTCCTACAGGAGCATTGACTCTACGCTTTTCCGGGGAAGTATACGGTACCGAATGCTGAAGGTTGACCGGTAAATACGTGGTAATAGGAGCGTTGCTGGGAAATGTTATCGGTTGTTGCTTATAATTAGTATACCCGACAGTTTCCTCCGGAAAAACAGCAGTCTGACCTATCGAATAGTAAAAGCTCTTTTTGGGGATCTGGATGAACTGGTAGGTCCAGGTCTGGTAATTTTTTTCTATCATGCTTTGTGACAGGGTGAGAGTTACATTCACCCGGGCTACTGTGCGATAAAGCATGATATCCGCCTGTTTGTTAGCTGCTACAACCGTATTTGTACTTCCGGCAAAAATGGGACGATTGCCGGCTGCATCATAGAACAGGGGAAAACCGTTTTGATCGGAGGATATTCCCAGAGCATTAAAATCAGCCAGGGTAGTCTGATCTATACTCAAATTGTCAAAGGTGTGCTCCGAAGCATTTGCTATGACGATAATCTTGCTCTTTTGGTTCTCTATGCCCAATTTTACTAATTGTACATCTTTTACGGATGTACAATTATTCTTATAAACTAATTTGCCATCAGGATTTATGTTATCAAACTGAAGCACCCAGAAGTTCTTTATTTCGTCTTCATAGGTTGCGCGGGTTACCGGGGTTTTCACCAGGCTTATCTCCATGCCTTTGCATACCTCAGTAGAACTGACGATATCACCGCCGGCCTTAGTGTCGGCAGAGGGAGGTGATTGCATTGGCTGTATGTTCAATGCCAGTTCTACAGGGACGAGTTCTCCGGATTTGCTCCCTTGCGACAGGGGCGTGTCGGTATAGGTTTCGTCGGTACAGGCGCCCAAAAGGAGTATCAGGCTTATTGTTTGTATGATCTGTTTCATATCTATGCTATTTATATCATGGGTTATTTGTCGGTGTCTCTGACACAGCGGACATAATTAGTATCATATTTGGAGGATTTTACGGGAAATATATCGCCATTCTTTACCAGTCTACCTGTAGAAAAACAATAATCAAGGTCATATTCGGTAGCACTCCAAAGCTGATCCGCCTTGTCTTTCATTCCTTCAGGAATGTTATATGCAAGGAATATTAACTCACTTATTCTGGGCAAACGCCAGTCTTTATGTCCTCCATCCCTAAGATCTATACAAGCCTGTTTAGCTAAAAGAGCTCCGGTTACTTCATCCTTCCATGGAATCATAGCTCCTCCTGCTCCAAGGCTTTTGGCAATCGTCAGGTTTGGATAAAACGGTACATCCTCCATATATTTCATCCATCCTTTAAATAGTGCCGGCAGTTGCCCGTCAGTAGGAATTTCATACGTATAATACTCTCCATTATTATTTTCGGCGACTTCTCCAAGATAGCTATGGAGCTGGTGATCACCTGTTGTTAACACACGAAACCCTTTTTCTGAACTCCCCAACGATGGTTTTAAATTATCAAATCTCCTATTGACCGATGTTACCCCCACCGTTCCTTCTCCCAGTTTTTCTTCTGTAATCTTCACTTCCTGCCAATCGGATAATGAGAGTACCATTTCAGAGTTGTTATAAACGACGTTGTATGTGTTGTGTTTGCCTTTTTCAAAGCCATACATTCCATTTGCATTATTCATGTGTGCTAAGCTAAGGGGGAATGAAAGAACTTCTGTTTCACCGATTGTCGTGCCCGGCACCTCAGTCGTGATGCGGATCACAGCATCGGAGTCCTTCATGCCGGCACTCATAAAGGACGGTACAAGGAAGTTGAACTCAGAGGGTGAGACACTCAAATCTGTTATATAGGGTATTTTTACGGCAGGGACGCACGTTATCATAAGGGAACCGGGAGTACCGCCCTTATTTACATCACCTGTTTTCGGATTGATGGTACCACTGACCATTATGCCATTCGTGCTATTGGTACTATTTTCGAGACTGACCGCCGTAACGTCAACATTGTCATTGGTCGTCAATTTCGACAGCTTGATCGTCACCCAACAGAAGGCGTGGGAGAATGTCAACGCAATAGGGTAGCCATCGGTTACCGACTGCGAACCGGTAGGAGAAGATAAATACAGCAAGTCTTTCCAGGTTGTTGCATCTCCGGACAGGTCGAAAGGTACACCATTCTTGACAGTGGCACCGGATACCCAAGGGTAATAACCTGTTATGTTAACTGTCTCCCCATGCTTTACTTGCAGGGAGGAAATAATTTGACTGTTTTTGTCTTTATACTCCCATGATTCGGAGCTTGTACCTTTCATAAGGATAGATTGCATATTATCCTCTGAACCGGCTGCCAAAGCGCTTCCTGTTCCGTTGGTGATAAACATGCCGAACGTATGCGTACCATTCGGGAAAGCTGTTCCTTCCACCATCCTTGCTCCATAGATTGTTTTGGTGGTCGGGCTGTCGGATATGGAAGCGGTAAAATGAAGTTCGGTATTTTCCGGGTTTTCTTTTTTTCCGGGCAACTCTCCGCTATCGCAGGCTGTGGTGCACACCCCCAGCGAGCATACACTGATAATTGTCCATATCCGGGTTGGTGTTCTTCTTATGATCATATGTGTGTCTATATTTTCTGTTATTATTATCTGACTTCACGGACGCATCTTATCGAAAATCGGTCTGTTTTTGAGTTTAAAGAGATCTCTCCCCGCGCATTTACAGCATACGCCCTATCATCACCCTTCTGATTTCCTTCCGTGCCGGTCCAATAGGCCTGAGTTGTCACACCGAGCGAGGTAAAACCTTTGGATTGATTGATCGCCTCCTTGTTTAGCCACAGGAGACATAGCTCTGACAATCTGGGCAGGCGCCAGTCGGAACGTCCCTGTCCACGATAATCCCAACAGGCTTTTTTGGCATTCAATACACGGCTCTTTCTGGGGGCTCCTTGAAGTGTCTCTCTCCATTGGACATTTTCTGCGGCATTGTCGGGGGCGATAACCAGTTTTGCATAAGGGCCTTCTCTGTTGCATGCATCCTGAGGCCCCGTATACCAGCCACCGTTACCCGTTCCGTTATAGGTGTTGTCTGCTACTTCTCCCAGCAAATCATTATAATGAAGCATACCCTTTTCTCTCCAATCATCCGTCATAAAGTAAGGTGTTTTCTCTTTGATAGTTATATCTACAGGTAGGTTGGTCACTTTATCAGTCATTCTGCCATTTGTTTTTGTACCGTTTATTCCATTGAAATTCATTCTTACCAACATATCCGGGTTAGGTGAGCCGGAGGCTCCGTCTTGCCATGGAATGACACTGGTGGTGAAACTCAGCCCGACCGGTTTGCCGCTGTAGGCCGCATCGGCAGTAGTGTATCCGGGAAGGCTTACGTTTGTGATGGTGAAGCGGTAGATTTTATTGCGCAAGACATCCTGTAATTCAGTCCCTGCTACGTTGGTCGGCTGATCGGTGAAATCGATGCGGTAGAAGTAGGTTGTACCCTTGTAGTCGCCGCCTATGACAAGAGCCATACGCTTTTCGTGATTCGTATCGTAAACTTTACCTCCCCCAAAAGCAAATTCTGGGATGTATATTTCGGATTTACAATAGGTGTCGGAAGTGATAGCAGCTCCAGTGTATTCAAAGTTGTGGGCACTCACGCTTCCTGCCGGTGAAGCAGTGTCAACGTAGGGTATCTGCATGTTGTACTTCACTGTTTGCGGCAAAAGCGCATACCTGTCCTGGGGTTTGTATACATATACATGGGTCAGGTTGAAACTAACACTCCCTTTGTCCCATACATCATAGTCTTTATTGTAAGTGCCTACCCCGACATCTACCCGTGCCACGGCACGCAGCAGGTGGGCGGTGGGGGGCGTCATATTGTGTTTTATTTCCAGCGGTGAATCAGAACTGTCGCCGGCAAAGCCGATCATCGGTATCCCGGTGTCGGCAAATGCCAGCGCAGTACCCAACTCCCCATTAGTTAAAACACCTTGTACGTCATTATATGCCATGCCCATTTGTACCTTTGAAAAAGGGTTTTGGTTAGCGACCAGGAGCAGCTTTGTATCTGCTCCCGATACGCTACAGCGGAGGGTAAAGGTAAAATCCCCTGAGCCGCTGCCAATAACCGGTGTCCCGGTTGCAAAGTATTTCAGTCTATAGGTTAGGTTATCATTTTTATCGAGTTGAAAAGCAAGTATATATAGGTTGTTTATTGCGTTTTCCTCATCTGCTGTCAATCCTTTGGTAGAAAGAGTATGCTCGTTGCTCGCAGTGGCAACTTTCAGGGTGACTGTCGTATATTCGTCGTCCTGTCCATTGTTGTCGCCGTCATCCGGTATCCGTTCGTAGCTACAGGTGCATAAGAAAAGGGCAGCACACAGGATGGTGGCGGCCGTTCTTATTTTTGACAGGTGTGAATGTTTCGTATGCATATCTTGTCTGTTTGTGTTTATCGTAAGGATTCCGCCGGGAGCAGTAGGTCTGTCCGGAGGGAGATAAGGAGAATATCAGCCAAAATCATCTTCCTGTCATCCCCGGACAAGCCCGGGATCGTTACAACACGAATGTGTAATGCGTAGGATGAGTGGGCAGATCGAGTCCGCTATGGCAGTGTTTGATTTTGGCTGATATTCGGTTTGAGCTGATTAATTGAATGGCTTATTGACGGTAGCATCACTCCAGTCTGTCGGTGTAACGGTTACCGCGACATCTGTGGGAATGACTTCAGTATCCGGATCCGGGACACCACCGCCACCACCATCTCCAGGCAGGCAGCTTCCATTAAATGTCACAGTGACCGCATAGGCTTTACCCGGCTCGATCGCACCTTTATCGCTAGTACTGAAGGTTACGGGGAAATAGTACGTCGTCATGTTAACATCACCCACATTTTCCTTATACTGGTATTCGATCAATAAGGTTGTATTAGTTGTGCTTGTTGTCGGATTCTCGAAAACATACCAATAGCCGATGTCATCAATCTGGCCACTCGGGTCAAAACCTCCAGGAGCAACTGTAATATTTTGACTGAAATCTGTAACTGTTGTTTCTCCACCTGGACTATTGGGTAGACCGGTTGCAAATACAGGTGTAATCAGATTTCTTGTTATCGCACCATTTGGTAAACCGATAAAAGAGTTTGTGGTTCCATCCCCGATATAATATGCACTTGTATTCACATGTGACATGATAGCTTTTGTCAACTTGAAATCTGTATCATAGGTCCCCAGGCTCGTCGTCCCTCTTACAAGTGATTTCAAAATGATTTTTGAAGCGATGAAGTTTAAGGTGACATTGGCATCTGCATGACCGTCTGTTTTATTGCTTACCGTATTATTACCTGACATTAAGACCTTACCTTGTGTTTGTTTAGGATTCGTATTATCAAGCAGGGACACTGTAGCAGTCTGCAAGGATGTTAGCGTATTGACAGAAAAAAACTGACCGGGGGCGGGAGTTTGTTGTGTCAAATCCTCACCGATATTGGCTATTATGTAAATAGACTCTGCCTGGTCTGTTGTTGTAAAGGTTGTTGTCTTAGTACCAGTACCTGGGGTTCCATCAGCTAAACCGGTTGTATTGTCAAAATACTTTTTAGTGATGATAGCGCCAGCCTGACTCACACCGAATACGGTAATGTCATTGATCGTTTTATCACCGGCATTGTCGGCTGGGGTGCCGCTTGTACCTGCTCTTGTGCCCAACGGGCCACTACTGATAGTCAGTTTGACCTCCATTTTATCACCATTTTGCGGTCCCGGGGGATCGATGTTAAAATTCTCCGTTGTACAACTTGCCAATGCCGCTATTGCCAGCATGGACAGAAAGATTGATTTCATTTTCATTTGTTTGACTTAATTATTAATAATAGTGTTTCTAAAAAATGCTTGTCTATTCAACTGGTAATCGCGCGATGCGCGTGATCCCTTTCGCGTGAGGTGCGTGATAGCCATCGCGCGAAGCGCGCGATTACTATCACGTGATGCGCGCGGTTTTCTTTATTCTATCACAGGTCTGTCGTCTTCACCACCGCCACCTCCGGGAGTATCGGCCACATCGCCTACCACGAAGTTGTCGGGCATCGTTGCCGTGCGGGGTGTTTTCAGTGGGGCTGCGCCGTTGCTGCCTAGCTGCGTGCAGAGCGTCACGTTCCAGACAGAGCCGTCGGGAGCTGTTGCGGGGAGCACAAAACCTACCTGCGTAGGGGTGTTGGGATAGAGTTTAGCTGTGGGGAAGAAGAATGTTTCGCCCGAATCGCCGTCGGTGCGCCGGATGGTGACACCGATCTGGCTACCTTCGCCGCCCACCTTGATATGTTTGCCTTTAATAACGCAGGTCTGCCCGGCACTGATCGGCATGCCTTCGCCACGGGCAGCGGCTGCGGGGTTTTGTGCGTCTTGTGCACTGACCACCATAAACAGTTGCGGGCCGGACACAGACATCTGTATATCGACATCTATTTCGGCTTCGTCGAACGCCTGACGCATTTCCTGGCTCATGGAGTAGGCCACACCTAGCTTAATGCGTTTGCGGTCGGGTGCCGACATGAGTTCGCTTTCGAGGAAAACACCCTGGGAGGTGGGGCGGAAATAGCCCAGCAGGGTACTGACGCTATAACCGGAAGAGAGGTACCACATCATGCGCTCCATCAGCAGATTACCCGTGCGGGTAATTTCGTCCACATCTTCCTGGCGGGTGCTGAGGGCCGCTACTTCGCTGGCCAAGTCGCGCATTTTCAGACATTTTTGCAACTTGGGTTGCAAGTAACGATCGTTTGTGACGTCCTGAGTAAATGTCAGGTCGAGGGCTTTGAGCGTGAGCTTCGCCTTCTGGGTCGGGTCTTTTGCCATAACTGTCTGTTTTTTAGTTGCTGATATCTGTTTATATTATCGGTTTACAAATTAGCCGGGAATTCGAAGGATACTAAATTTATATCAGTAGCTCCCGAGTAGAAAAACAGGGATAAAACAGCCGTATTCTTTCCCCTTTTTGCTTGCAGGATGGTCTGACGTAAAACGTAACCACGTGTGCCCTAGTGCTTGAACATTGCATAGATAAAATGACTTAGTTCACTAAAAACTACGGTGAAAAGACGGAAAATCAAAGCTTGTAAACAATCGTATATTATTAACCACAGATAAGTTAAATAGAAAATCGGGAGATAGACAATAGCTAAAAGAACTCCCTTTGGTACCCTCTAAGTATGAAATAATTGAACAAATAAGGTCATGTTTGCTCAATTATTACTCACACGCTATGAATTTTAATTGCCAGTTTGTATGATAATCAAAATTTTTATATATCTTTGCGCAATCTTGACACAGTTTTTAGTGAACTATGGCAATTCCTCTCCATAAAAAAAGAATATTAAAACGTAATCACCTTGTGTTTTAATTGTTGGTCAACAATTAAAATTATTTATGTTCAAATTTTTTTCTTCTTTCTGACTTTCTCTATTCTAAATAGCGTTACTATCAATAAAAAAACAGCTGCAATTTATAAAATTACAGCTGTTGAAGATTCATTGAGTAGTGCGTCCGGGGATCGAACCCGAGTTTCCGCCGTGAGAGGGCGGCGTCCTAGGCCACTAGACGAATGCACCGTTGCTTGTCATAGTTTTCATTGTTTGACGATGCAAAGCTAGTTATTATTTTGTTTCGGTGTTCTCCGGAACGGAAAAAAATGCAAAGTTTTTTACATCTCCTTGTCATAATGACACCATAATTGTCTTTGTACCACTAAAAGGCGTTAAAACTAAGCGCATTTTCGCTTATATTTCATTGCTCTTCCTGTTTATTTATTCTACCTTTGCCCCCTGTTATTGAACAATATACTATTGAACAATTACTAATACCAGTATTAAAATAACTAATATTATGGCAGAACTAAAAGAAAAACTTTTCTCAGAATTCGCTCCGGTCACTACTGAAGAGTGGATGGCGAAGATCACGGCTGACCTGAAAGGTGCTCCGTTTGAGAAAAAGCTTGTCTGGAAGACAGGCGAAGGATTTAATGTAAATCCTTTCTATCGTGCAGAAGACATCGAAGGTTTGAAGACTACAGAGTCTCTTCCCGGTGAATTCCCTTATGTTCGCGGAACAAAGAAGGATAACGATTGGAAGGTACGCCAGAACATCGAAGTAACTTGCTTTAAGGAAGCTAACGAAAAAGCTCTTGATTTGCTGACTAAAGGTGTTACTTCTCTCGGTTTCATCATCAAAGGTGATGAAGTGAATGCCGAAAATATTGCAACATTATTAAACGGTATTTGTCCGGAAGCTACTGAACTGAACTTCAACACTTGCAACTGCAAGGCTGAAAAACTGATCGGTATCCTGGAATATATCCTGAAGGGAAAAGACGTGGATCTGAACAAATGTTTCGGTTCTGTAAACTTCGACCCGTTCAAGAAGCCGTTGGTAAAAGGTAAAGAAAATGAAAACTGGGTAGAAGCTGCATCTGCTGTGCTCAAAGCAGGTCAGGCACTGCCGGGTTACAGAGTTTTAGCTGTTAATGCTTTCTATTTTAATAATGCAGGTGCTTATATCACTCAGGAACTGGGTTATGCATTGGCATGGGGGAACGAACTGATGGCTAAGCTGACCGAAGCCGGTTTCAGCGCTGACGAAGTTGCCAAGAAAATTAAATTCAACCTGGGTATCAGCTCTAACTACTTCATGGAAATTGCAAAATTCCGTGCTGCCCGTTGGTTGTGGGCTGAAATCGTTGCAGCTTACAATCCTGAATGCAACTGTGCTTGCAAGATGAACGCACACGCCCAGACTTCCGAATGGAACATGACTATTTACGATGCTCACGTAAACCTGTTGCGTTCTCAGACTGAAGCGATGTCTGCAGCTCTGGCAGGGGTAGACTCTATCACTGTTCGTCCTTTCGATAAGACTTATCAGACTCCGGACGATTTCTCTGAACGTATCGCACGCAACCAGCAGTTGTTGCTGAAAGAAGAATGTCACTTGGATAAGGTGGTCGACCCTTCTGCCGGTTCTTATTATGTGGAAGTGCTGACTAACTCATTGGCTGAAGTTGCCTGGAACCTGTTCCTGGAAGTAGAAGACAAAGGCGGTTTCGCAGCTGAAGTTGCTAACGGAAATATCCAGAATGCAGTGAACGCTTCCAATACAGCCCGTAAGAAAGCGGTTGCTACCCGTCGTGAAATCCTGCTGGGTTCTAACCAGTTCCCGAACTTCACAGAAGTGGCTGCCGGAAAGATTAAAGAAGCTGCTTCCTGCTGCTGCGGTGGTGGTCATTCTTGCGGTGAAGCAACGGTTACTCCTCTTGATTTCTCTCGTGGTGCATCTGAATTCGAAGCATTGCGCCTGGCAACAGAAAAGAGCGGCAAGACTCCGAATGTCTTTATGTTGACTATCGGTAACTTGTCTATGCGTATTGCCCGTTCACAGTTCTCAAGTAACTTCTTTGCTTGTGCAGGATATAAGGTAATTGATAACTTAGGTTTCGAAACTGTTGAAGCTGGTGTTGAGGCAGCGATGAAAGCCGGTGCTCAAATCGTTGTTCTTTGTTCTAGTGATGACGAATATGCAGAATATGCTCCTGCTGCTTATAAGGCTTTGGCCGGACGTGCCGAATTCGTTGTAGCTGGTGCTCCTGAATGTATGGAAGACCTGAAAGCTCAGGGTATCGATCAGTTTATCAATGTAAAGAGCAACGTGCTTGAAACATTGAAGGCTTTCAACGCAAAATTAGGAATCGCTTAAGTAGAAACAATTATGAGACCAAATTTTAAGAATATAGATATAAAGAATGCCGGTTTTGCAGCTACCAATGCTGCCGAATGGGCAAAGGCCAATGGCATCGAAGCCAATTGGAAAACACCCGAGCACATCGAGGTGAAACCAGTATATACAAAAGAAGACCTGGAAGGTATGGAGCATCTGCACTATGCATCCGGTCTGCCTCCTTATCTGCGTGGCCCGTATAGCGGTATGTACGCTATGCGTCCCTGGACAATCCGTCAGTATGCCGGTTTCTCTACCGCAGAAGAATCAAATGCATTCTACCGCCGTAACCTGGCTTCCGGTCAGAAAGGTCTGTCTGTTGCATTCGACCTTCCGACACACCGCGGATACGATGCCGACAACGAACGTGTTGTTGGTGACGTTGGTAAAGCCGGTGTATCTATCTGTTCGCTGGAAAACATGAAAGTATTGTTCGCTGGTATTCCTTTGAACAAAATGTCTGTTTCCATGACTATGAACGGTGGTGTTCTTCCGGTATTGGCATTCTACATCAACGCAGGTCTGGAACAAGGCGCTAAGTTGGAAGAAATGGCCGGTACGATCCAGAACGATATCCTGAAAGAATTCATGGTGCGTAATACGTATATCTATCCGCCTGAATTCTCAATGAAGATTATCGCTGATATCTTCGAATATACATCACAGAAGATGCCTAAGTTCAACTCTATCTCTATTTCCGGTTACCACATGCAGGAAGCCGGTGCGACAGCAGATATTGAAATGGCTTATACCCTGTGCGACGGTATGGAATATCTTCGTGCCGGTGTTAACGCTGGTATCGATGTGGATGCATTCGCACCGCGTCTGTCCTTCTTCTGGGCTATCGGTGTGAACCACTTCATGGAAATCGCCAAGATGCGTGCCGCACGTATGTTGTGGGCGAAGATCGTGAAGAGTTTCGGTGCCAAGAACCCGAAATCTTTGGCGCTGCGTACTCACTGCCAGACTTCAGGATGGTCGTTGACTGAACAGGATCCGTTCAACAACGTAGGCCGTACTTGTATCGAGGCGATGGCTGCTGCACTGGGACACACTCAGTCTTTGCACACCAATGCGTTGGACGAAGCTATCGCATTGCCGACAGACTTCTCTGCACGTATCGCCCGTAATACACAGATTTATATCCAGGAAGAAACAAAGATCTGTAAGGAAATCGACCCGTGGGCCGGTTCTTACTATGTAGAATCTTTGACAAACGAACTGGTACACAAAGGTTGGGCTTTGATCCAGGAAATCGAAAGCATGGGCGGTATGGCAAAAGCGATCGAAACAGGTCTTCCGAAGATGCGTATCGAAGAAGCGGCTGCTCGTACTCAGGCTCGTATCGACTCAGGTGTTCAGACAATCGTTGGTGTTAACAAATACCGTCTGCCGAAAGAAGATCCGATCGATATCCTTGAAATCGACAATACTGCCGTACGTAACGAACAGATTGCCAATTTGAAGGTGTTGCGTGAAAACCGCGATGAAGCAGCTGTTCAGAAAGCATTGGCAGACATCACCGAATGTGTGAAAACTAAGAAAGGCAACTTGCTGGAACTGGCTGTTAAGGCTGCCGGCTTGCGTGCATCACTGGGAGAAATCTCGGATGCCTGCGAAGTTGTTGTAGGACGTTATAAAGCAATCATCAGAACTATTTCAGGCGTGTACTCATCAGAAACAAAGAAAGACGCAGACTTCGTAAAAGCTTGCGAGCTGACAGAAAAGTTTGCTAAGAAAGAAGGTCGCCAGCCGCGTATCATGATCGCTAAGATGGGTCAGGACGGACACGACCGTGGTGCTAAGGTTGTAGCTACCGGTTATGCCGACTGTGGTTTCGACGTGGATATGGGGCCGTTGTTCCAGACTCCGGCAGAAGCTGCCCGCCAGGCTGTTGAAAACGACGTTCACGTAATGGGTGTTTCTTCTTTGGCTGCCGGACATAAGACATTGGTACCGCAAGTTATCGAAGAACTGAAGAAGTTAGGCCGCGAAGACATTATCGTTATCGCCGGTGGTGTAATTCCTGCACAGGACTACGACTTCCTGTATAAAGCAGGTGTTGCAGCTATCTTCGGCCCGGGTACTTCAGTAGCTAAAGCTGCTGTCCAGATCCTTGAAATCCTGTTGGGAGAATAATAGAACCAAACAATTTACAGATAGGCGCTGCGTAGTTTTCTGTAGAGAACTACGCAGTTCTTTTTTTCAATGTGCACGAATCAAGATACGAAAAACAGAAACTCATATAATAAAATCCATATAAAATGACAAAACAGCGACGCCCTCATGAGGGCAGAACAGGAAGGAACGATTCATCCCGTCGTTCATCCGACAGAAAAGAACAACTTAGTGCACAATCAGAACTTAATCGTTTAAAGAAGAAGATCACCAGCCTGAAAGAAGAGATCAGCCTGATGCCTGAGAAGGAAGAACGTATCCGGGATTTCTTTGAACGGAATGCCAAACCTGTATTTGAAAAAGAAACCGCATTGAAATATAAGTTCCTTGTTTATCTGGACGAATCGTATGAAAGCGACGAAATGAGTGTCGGGGAGAAAGACATATTTCTTGACCTTTTTGCAGAAGAAAGCCAGGGCGTGGAGGATTTTGTGACCACCGCCGAACAACGGAAACATCTTCTGGAGCTGAAGTATAAGTACGACGAACTGGCTCTCGGCATGAGCCGCGAGGAACTCGATCAGGAAGCCGTAGAAGATACTATGAGCTTATTCGTGAATCGTTACGGCATAAAGCCTAATAAAGCGATGAAGACTGCACAGACGGAAGACGAGTTGCTGTCGGCTATCTCTGATTATATCGAGGCGCAGGCACAAAAAGCGATTGCTGTCGCTGCCGGTGAAAAACCGAAACGTGCCAGCCGGAAAGCAAAGGGGGCAGAGTCGGCGAAGATATCCAGACGAATGCTGGTCGAACAGTTGGAAATGGTACAAACCATAGAAGCTATGCAGAAAGTCTATTCGAACCTGATGGACGAACTCTATAAAGGGAAGGAAGAAGAGGATACTTTTATCGCCCAAAAGGCGGAACGTATGAAAGAACTGGCTGTTGCCGGTGCTCAAAAAGACCTGGCTGAAATCCTGATCCTGCAGATCGAATGGATTGAAGAAGCTGCACAGGAAGCGCCGGAAGAAGAGAAAGAGCTGGCTGCATACAACGGGAAACTGCGATTCTTGCTGACATATCTTAACGAAGAGTTGGAAATCATCAAAGAAGCTCCTCTTTCCGGTGTGGAAGGCCCGTACACACAATTGCGCAATTTTGCCTGGAAAGACCTGCCTATTCAGATGAATATGTTGTTTACCCGTCATAAGAAGGATATGAAAGGCATCGAAGAATATGTTTCTGCCGTATCTTCCGTGTCAGGCCTGAAGTCGTTCCTGCAACAGTATAAGCAGAGCCGTGGTGACAGCTTTTTAGGGGCAGACGACTGGGATTGGGAATAAATATATCTTTTGAAAGAAAGTAATAGGGCTGCTTTTCGTTTGAAAAGCGGCCTTTTTTGTTTATGTTTACACCTCGATAACGATAAGCTTATTACTATATGGAACCGATTAATTGCTTTTTACCTTATATCTCCCCAGAACAGATCGCTCCTGTTGTGGAGGAATTGAATAAAACAGGTATGGTCGATAAGATTTACCTGATGACTTCCAACCCCGAAGCCAAGTCGTATCCCGGCTGTGAGATCCTTCCCGTCGATACACTGACCAGTACACAAACCTTGCGTTCTGTTTATGAACGTGCAGAAGGAAAAAATATATTGCTTTATCTGCGTCCCGGCCTGATCCGGTTTGGACAATATGCATTGGAACGGATGGATGCGGTTCTTCGGGAATGTAAATACAACCGGATTGTTTATGCCGATTATTATGAAATAGCAAACGGAACTAAAAAGAATCATCCGCTGAATGATTATCAATCAGGGAGTGTGCGGGATGATTTTGACTTCGGGCCATTGTTGATGATTAAATATGATGTATTAGGCACCTATCTGGAGCAGCTTTGCAGTAAGACTCCCGGGCTAAAATATGCCGGTCTGTATCGCTTTCGTCTTTATTGTGCTGGTATGCTGGAGGGAATTATTCATATCAGAGAGTATCTGTATACGTTCCAGGAAGAAGATAACCGTAAAAGCGGAGAAAAGCAGTTTGATTATGTAAATCCCAAAAACCGCGATGTTCAGTTGGAAATGGAAGCTGCGTTTACTTCTTCCCTGAGATATAGCAAAGAATATCTGAAAAAGAGAATCCAGGCCGTGAAGTTTAAATCGAGAGGCTTCAAATATGAAGCCACTGTGATTATCCCTGTCCGCAACCGGGTACGAACCATCGAAGATGCCATTCGTTCCGTGTTTATGCAACAGGCTTCGTTTAAGTTCAATCTGATCATTGTAGATAATCATTCTACGGACGGAACCACTGAGATGATCCGTCGTTATGCTTCCGACGACCGGTTGATTCATCTGATTCCTGAACGTGACGACCTGGGAATAGGTGGATGCTGGAATTTAGCTGCCGCTCATCCGTTATGCGGTAAGTTCAGTGTGCAACTCGACAGCGACGACGTATATAGCGGGCCGGATACATTGCAGAAGATTGTCGATACGTTCTATGCAGAAAGATGCGCAATGGTAATCGGAACCTATAAAATGACTGACTTCGACCTGAATGAAATACCACCGGGTATTATCGACCACCGGGAATGGACACCGGAAAACGGACGTCATAATGCGCTGCGTATCAATGGGCTGGGAGCACCAAGGGCTTTTTATACTCAGATACTCCGCGAAATAAAGATGCCGAACGTGAGTTATGGTGAAGATTACGCGATCGGTCTGGCTATATCACGTACTTACCGGATCGGCCGTATTTATGATGTCCTGTATCTTTGCCGGCGTTGGGAAGATAATACGGATGCATCGCTCGACATACACAAGATGAATGAATACAATGCTTATAAAGACAGCTTGCGTACACAGGAGTTAAGAGCGCGTGGGATGATTTTATGAAGTATGGAAGGATAAAAAATCATGAAAAATATAAATCAGCAGGCTAAAGAGTTAATACGCGAGCATCTTACTTTCTGGGAGTTGGCAAGACAGAATTATGCTGCTCTCGAAAAGGTACAGACCCGGAGGTTGGAAGTGAACGGGTATCCGGTCATTCTTCAGTTCAATCCCGAACGTATCCGTTCGTCGGCTGCAAAGATCGATAAACAATCGCTGGCTGCCCGTCCCTGTTTCCTTTGTGAAGCACATCGTCCCGGTAATCAGAAGTGGATTGACTTTGGAGAAGAATATCAGATCATAGTCAATCCATTCCCCATCTTTCGCGAGCATCTGACAATCCCGATCCGGACACATCAGGAACAGCGTATACTCTTGCGTTACAAAGATTTGCTGTCGTTGGCGGAGGTGTTGACAGACTTTATTGTCTTTTATAATGGCCCGAAATGCGGAGCATCGGCTCCTGACCATATGCATTTTCAGGCAGGCAATAAAGGCTTTCTGCCGCTTGAAACGAATTGGAGGAAAACTCCGAAAAAGCCTATGGTCTCTTTCGGACAAGCCGGCTTATATGCGTTGAGAGATTTCCTGCAACCGGCGTTCATTATCATCTCCGGCAGTAAAGAGGATTCTGCCATTCTTTTCAATCATATTTACTCTTTACTGGAGATCAGGCCGGATGAATATGAACCTATGATGAATGTATTGGCCTGGAAAGAAGAGAATTACTGGTTCACCTGCATTTATCCGCGAAAGAAATTACATCCCGCCTGCTACTATGCCGAGGGGGATGCCAATATATTGATCAGCCCGGCAACAGTCGAAATGGCCGGCGTTTTTATTACCCCACTGGAAAAAGACTTCCGGAAAGTGACTGCCGGAGACTTGCAACAAATTATCAGTGAAACCTGCCTCTCTACAGAGGAGATGGATCAGTTAATCAGTAAATCTAAATCATATTATTTATGAACCAGACAAAGCGAACTTCCCCTTGGAGTTGGATCCCGACACTTTATTTTGCAGAGGCATTGCCTTATGTAGCGGTGATGACAATCTCCGTTATTATGTATAAACGGTTGGGTATCAGTAATACCGATATCGCCCTGTACACCAGCTGGCTGTATCTTCCCTGGGTAATCAAACCATTCTGGAGTCCGTTTGTCGATTTACTGAAAACAAAACGCTGGTGGGTGGTAACCATGCAATTCCTGATAGGGGCCGGACTGGCCGGTATCGCTTTTACCATTCCGATGGATCATTTCTTTCAGGTGACCCTCGCTGTCTTCTGGTTGGTGGCTTTCAGTTCGGCCACCCATGATATTGCGGCCGACGGCTTTTATATGCTGGCACTCGACTCGCACGATCAGGCTTTCTATGTTGGGATACGAAGTACTTTCTATCGCATCGCCACCATTGCCGGACAAGGCCTGCTTGTCATGCTGGCAGGTGCTTTGGAGAACAGTACGGGTAAAATACCGTTCGCTTGGTCGATCACGTTTCTGATCCTGGCCGGCTTGTTTATCGGACTCTGCCTGTATCATAAATACATCTTGCCCGTTCCGAAATCGGATAAAGCGGCAGCGACAGTAACGGCTTCTACTATATTTAAGGAATTCTTTGCTACATTTGTCTCGTTTTTCAGGAAGAAACAGGCATTGGTCGCTATTCTGTTTATGCTATTCTACCGTTTCCCCGAGGCGCAGCTCGTTAAGCTGGTGACACCTTTCCTGATCGATCCGCGGGAAGCGGGCGGACTGGGACTTACTACTTCCGAGATCGGACTGGTGTATGGCACGATCGGTATTATCGGCCTGACGTTGGGCGGTATTATCGGCGGGATAGTGGCGGCGCATGGCGGATTGAAGAAATGGCTTTGGCCGATGGCGCTGGCAATCACGTTGCCCGATCTGGTTTTTATTTACCTGAGCAGTGCGCTTCCTGAAAGCCTGCTGATTATTAATGTATGTGTATTTATCGAACAGTTCGGTTACGGATTCGGTTTTACAGCCTATATGTTGTACCTGATCTATTTCTCGGACGGAGAACATAAAACGGCTCATTATGCTATCTGCACCGCCTTTATGGCCTTGGGTATGATGCTTCCGGGAATGATTGCCGGATGGCTGCAGGAGCAACTGGGGTACGTCAACTTCTTCTGGTGGGTGATGGGATGCTGTCTGATTACATTGGCCGTGACTGCGTTCCTGAAGATAGATCCGGCGTTCGGCAGGAAAGACAGAGCGATAGATTGAGTAATAAAAAAAGAATATGATATTAATAGCCGACAGCGGTTCCACCAAGACGGATTGGTGTCTGGTAGAGAACGGAGAAAATATCCTTCGCTTTCAGACGCGAGGGACAAACCCTTTTTTTCAGACGGAAGAAGAGATACTGGAAGAAATAGAAACCGGTTTGCTGCCGGGGCTGAAAGGAGTAGAACCTTCTTCCGTCCATTTTTATGGAGCCGGTTGTGCTTTTCCGGAAAAGAACGAAATCATCAGGCGTGCCGTCAGTCGGCATCTGCCTGTTCCGGTGGAAGTGGGGAGCGACTTACTGGCTGCCGCCCGTGCTTTGTGTGGCGACCGTCCCGGGATCGCTTGCATTCTGGGAACGGGGTCTAACTCCTGCCAGTATGACGGAAAGGAAATAGTGAAGAATGTTTCCCCTTTGGGCTTTATCCTGGGGGATGAGGGGAGTGGTGCCGTATTGGGAAAATTGCTGATTGGCGATGTCCTGAAAGACCAGTTGCCACCGGCTTTGAAAGAACTGTTCCTTTCGCAGTATGAATTGACTCCGGCATCGATTATGGACAGGGTGTACCGTCAACCTTTCCCTAACCGTTTCCTGGCCGGTTTCTCTCCTTTTATTCTGGAACATCTGGATGAGCCTGCTGTCTGGGAGTTGGTGACCCGCAGTTTCCTGGCATTCTTTACCCGGAATGTGAAGCAATACGATTATTTTGATCTGCCGGTTCATCTGGCCGGTTCTGTTGCCTGGCACTATCAGACGGTATTGAAAGAGATTGCTTTCGATCTGGGTATCCGGCTCGGAACGATCATTCAAAGCCCGATGGAAGGGTTGATCAGGTATCATAGTGGTATATCTGAAACTAACTGAATAATATAAGAATATGTCCTTTGACAAAATAACGGAAAAAGAGTCCTTATACGATAATCTGGAAAATAAGTCGGTACGTGAGCTACTGGAAGATATAAACGCAGAAGACCGGAAGGTGGCACTGGCTGTGCAGAAAACAATCCCCCGGATAGAGAAACTGGTGGAGTTGATCGTTCCCCGAATGAAACAGGGCGGGCGTATCTTCTATCTGGGAGCCGGAACTAGCGGCCGCCTGGGCGTACTCGACGCTTCCGAAATACCGCCTACTTTCGGAATGCCTCCAACACTGGTGATCGGTCTGATTGCCGGTGGCGATACGGCACTTCGCAACCCGGTGGAGAATGCGGAAGATGATCTGAAGCGCGGTTGGGAAGAGTTGCAGGAACATCAGGTCACCACCAAAGATACAGTGATCGGTATTGCCGCCTCGGGTACGACCCCTTACGTGATCGGCGCTTTGCGTAAAGCCCGCGAGCAGGGGATACTTACCGCCTCTATCTCCAGTAATCCCGATTCTTCGATGGCAGCCGAAGCGGATATCGCCATCGAAATGATTGTCGGGCCTGAGTTCGTAACCGGCAGTTCGCGCATGAAATCCGGTACAGGGCAGAAGATGATCCTCAACATGATATCCACCTCTGTCATGATCCGCCTGGGTCGTGTCAAAGGCAACCGGATGGTGAATATGCAGCTTACCAACCGAAAGCTGGTCGACCGCGGAACCCGCATGGTAGCAGAAGAACTGGGACTGAGCTACGGCCAGTCGCAACGCTTGCTCCTGATGTACGGTTCGGTGAAAGAAGCAGTCGATGCCTATCGGAAAGCCTGAAAAAACAAATTTTCCCCGGCAGAAAAACTGGTAGGGTAGACCGTCCTTTCTATATAAAATAGAGCATTGAACGAACCCTATGCAGGCAAAAAACTGCTTGATAAGTAGACCCCTTGTCTGCTTATTAAGTAGAGGCTTGTCTACTTATTAAGCAGATGAAGGTCTACTTATTAAGCAGTTTTCGCTTTTCTCGATGAAAAAGGGTGAATAGATAAAAAATGTTATTTTTGAAAAGAATGCAACAAAATGTTTATTTGTTACGATTTTTGTATTTACATTTGCAATTAGACAATGGGAGTAGCAATTTTAATTGCTTAATGATGCGTTATAATAAAGAGGCATCATTCATCTTGGTGATGGAACATTTAAAGTCGATGGTACGTTATTATAGGAGAAGTATCATTTTTAGTCTTTCCTCAGGTGGCTTTAAATTCGATGATTAAGTTAGCCTTAACAGAAACTTTTCTCTCCCGTAAAATCAATTTTTGTTGCTGCCTGCAAGTAGTATTGAGGGTATTTTGTTCTCATACAATTTGGGTGTGGTAGATTTATCCGAGTTAGCAAGAATGTAGGAATAAATATGTGAGAGTTAGATTCTTGTAGCTGTTTAACTCATAAGCGAAAAAAGAGTATGGCTTTACGAGTTAGAAGGGTGAAGAAATCTTTCGGTTTTGATAAAACGAAGGCCGAAAAGTATGTGCTTGTCCCTGACCGGGCAACAGTAGTTAGATTCGAGCCCCTTTGCGACCAGGTCGCAATGGTCTCAGGTATTAATTTAGGACTGGTTCAGTCTGTGGTGTATGGGTTGGTAAAATCCATGACGACATTCATCCGGCAAGGCCACTCCGTGCAAGTGGCAGGCTTTGGAACTTTTGTTCCCTCCTTCAATGCGAAGAGCAGTGCAGCGGAGGAAGCGGTGAATGTGTCTTCTATCCACAAAGTAAAACTGCGTTTCCTTCCCAGTGCGGAATTGAAGGCGGTGATGAACTCGATGGAGTTTGAGTTTGACGTGGTGGATAGTACGAACGATTCCAAAACAGCTTCCGGTGGTGAAGACGATAGACCCGTTATAGAATAAGGGTGGTCTTCGGAAGTAAACGAAAAGCCCCTGTCTGATAGCAATAAATGCTGTCGAGGCAGGGGCTTCTTTTGTTTGTTTGTAAAGATATTTGGTAGGATTTAATGACTAAAATTTGACAACATTAATAAAATACCTACTTTTGAAGAAATAATATTCTCATAGAGCGTTGCATTGAAAAGAAAAACGTATCTTTGCCTTACTCGGCGGGAGAAATCGCCGGTATAGATAAGAAAGCGTTTTTTGCTTTATCCTTGGTTCGAAATCGCCAATTTCAAGGGGAAGGATAGGGACAATGTGACGCTCATTCTGTTTTGTATATATACCGAAGTATGTATAGGCATACTCGTATGTATAACATACAGCGTGGGAATATTGTTTCTTCACTCACTTCCTCTAGGCGTTTGGCGATGCCCGAATCAGGTGAGCAGGACAAGTCTCACGCTCTCTTTTTATATATATGTGCCTGGTTTGGAGACTTGGAGGGCAGGAAAATAATAAGAAGGAAAAATCATGCGGGCATATCTTTCTTTTACATTACTATTGGCTTTAATGTTTTGTTTCGAACTATCTGCATGGTCGAAGAAACCCACAATCATGATATTGCCCAGTAATAATTGGTGTAATCAGCGTTATTTCATAACAAAGTATTTCAATCAAGGAACTACCGTTACTATACCAAACTATTCTCAAGCATTCCAAGAAGATGTCGAATTACCACAAGTCATTAGTAAAATTGGAGAATTGTTAACGGTAATGGGATATAGTTTGAAAGATGCAGAGCAAGAGATCAAAACATTGCAGGTAAAAATTGCAGAAGACAATGTAACAACCAGTAAAACTCACAGTGCATCTTTGATAGAAACTCCATTAGATATCTTGAAGAGAAGAATAAAATCAGACATTATCATCCAAATTGATTGGACGATAAATACCACCGCTAAAGGGAATTCCGTATCTTTTACGTTAGAAGCTTTTGATACTTATACCAACAAACGGATTGCCACTTCAACCGGGGTTAGTAAAAAATCTAAAAAGATGGTACCTATTCTATTGGAGCAAGCTATTCAGGAGCACATAAATCCTTTTGATAAACAAATGGATGATTGGTATACAGATCAACAGGAGAATGGTCGAGAAATTCTTTTAACTGTTCGTTGTTGGGATAATTGGGATCGGGATTTAGAAACAGAATATAATGGAGAAGAGTTAACAGATTGTATTCAAAGATGGCTGGATAAGCACACTGTAAAATCTGTTTATAATTTGAGTGATGGGAGTGAATCGTTTTTGCAATTTGAACAGGTTCGTATTCCGTTTATGAATGAAAAAGGAAAAGCACAGGATGCTCGTGACTTTGCTACTGATTTGAGAAAATATTTGCAAAAAGAACCTTTCGAAATTACTTCAAAAGTAATAATGCGTGGATTAGGTGAAGCTATAATTATATTAGGAGAAAAATGAAATGAAAACAAAAATAATCATAGTCTTTATTACTTTGTTTTTTCTGCAAATAGAAGAGTTATATGGGCAGAATACAACAGCATATAATTTATCTTTGTATGTATTAGTGGCAGATGATAAGATTCCGGAAGAGGCATCTCGGAATTTGGAAACAAAACTGCAAGATTTATTAGTAAACAGCGGACTGGCGAATGGAAGCTATGTGGATCGTTTTGTCCTTACTGCGAAAGCTGATATTGTATCAAAAGATATTTTGCCTACTACCCCTGTGCGTATTTCTCAAAAAATAGAACTCACTTTAATGGTTGGAGATGTAATAGAAAACAAGCTGTTTACATCTCGAACTGTCACTCTTTCGGGAATTGGTATAAATGAATCGAAAGCCTTTGTTGCGGCATTTTCTCAAATGAATTCATATAGAAAAGAATTCATGGAGATGCTTCAACAATCTAAAAATGAAATCACTGTTTACTATACAAGTAAATGTCCTGAAATAATCAATCGAGCCAATACGCTGTTTGGCATGCAGAAATATGATGAAGCAATTCATTATTTACTATCCGTTCCTAATATTTGTACAGATTGTTTTTTGCAATGTCAGACTTTAGCAGAAACCATTTATTGGGAAAAAACAGAGCAAGAGTCCGCATCCTTGTTTAATCAAGCTAAAACAGAATGGATGAAGCATCCGGATATAACCGGAGCTTGTTCAATTGCTCCTCTTATCAATCGAATCAATCCTAAAAGCCGTTCGTTCACTCAAATAGAAAAATTACGCTATGAAATATCCGATAAGTTACGGGAAGATGAGAGAAAAGAATGGGAGTTTCAAATGAAAAAATATGAGGATGACCAAGCTTTTAAGTTAAACATTGTAGAGGCTTGTCGAGCCATAGGAGTAGCTTGGGGGCAAGGACAACCTCAAAGCGTAACAAAAACAATTGTACGAAGTTGGTGGTGGTAAGTGATTTTTATTAAACAAATATATGGGTATTATGAGGAGAATTGTAACAATCATGCTATTAACATGCATGACATTCATTCATGCGAATGCGGCTATTACAGCTAAAGATGAAGTAACGCTGACTGTTTCAGCGGATGGAGCAAACAAGGATGAAGCTATTAAAAGTGCCTTACGTAGTGCTCTTGAGCAAACGTACGGAGTATTTATTTCGTCTAACACGTCTTTATTAAATGACGAATTGCTAAAAGATGAAATCGTGACTATCTCATCGGGAAATATAAAAAAATATAAAGAGTTGATTTCTGATGTATTACCAAATGGTCGAGTATATGTAACGCTTCAAGCAACTGTTTCTATTTCTAAATTGATTACGTATGCCAAAAGTAAAGGGGCGACAGTAGAGTTTGACGGGGCTTCATTGGTTATGAATATACAAATGGAAAAATTAAATACGAGAAGTCAGAATGAGGTCTTAAAGAATTTGGCGATACAAACTAAATCGCTTCTTTATAATGGTTATGATTATTCTTTGAAAGTATTGAGAGTTGAAAACTCAAGATTCAAAGAAGGAGTTAAAATTTCGTTGGAGGTAAAAGCTTCTCCAAATAAGAATTTCAAAAAAGCGATAGCATTAATACATCAAACATTAAAAACTTTACATGTACCATTAGGGAAACAAGTAAGTACAATAGGATATGACAGATTAGCAGTAACAGAGGAATATTCAGTTTGGGGTGGAACAGAAAAACATAAAAAAGTGAAAAAGTATATGCTACGGAGTTCACCAGCTCTAAATTCTATTGTCAATAATTTTAACTTAGGAGTAATTAATTATACTATTCAAGATGGTGTAGGCTTGCACTCTGTTTTAGAAAGACCAAAAGGTGGTGATGGAGACTATATGTATAAAGAATATTATCGAGGTCTTTCTGGAATGAAGGTATCCGAGAAAGTTTATGATCGGTATTTGAGCACTTACGTTATCGGAATAAGTACAGATAAACAATATGAAACAGTAGAAATGATTGTAGAATCTGATTCAGAGTTAAGTAAATACAATGATTTTAAAATACAATGTAAAAAAGACTAATCATGGATATATTATCAAAACATCTAATTGCTTTATTGGAAAGGATGTATAACCAAGAAGGTCAAAATGAAGAATCTCAATTAGTCAGGGACCAATTTAAAGCAATGGAAAATCGATTCCATACATGGATGAATTACTATTCCTTGTTTAATGGAGCTTTGTTAGTTGCTTATTGTACACTGATTGTTAGTACGGGTAAAGTCATACAACAGCAATATAATATTCAAACAATTTATAAATTAGAATGCGGTTATTGGGGGCTTCTTGCAGTAATAGCCTTTTTAGGGGTAGTTGCAAGTTTTTGTTGGTTCTTGTCTATGAAAGGACACAATTGTTGGTTAAACAACTGGAGGCGAAAATTGCAAAGACGTTATCCCGATATTATGAAAGATATTTCAGGAGACGATTCTTTTACATCACAACTGGTCACTTCCATGCGCGGGAAAAGAGTTCTTCCCGGTTTTTACTCAACTTTTGAAATAACAAAGGTGTTTATTGGAACTGTTATAACGATTTGGGTGATGGTTTTTATTCATGCACTATCGAAATATGTTGGTTGTAATTTGTCTATTATCCGCATTGGAGCAATAAGTTTCTTTATCGTATTGATACTTTATTTGCTTCGACATTTTCTCTATATCTGTTTAGGATCAAATCTAAATGGTTTTAGCATTAATGGTCAAGCGGTAGAAAATGAAGAAGGGATACGGTGTGAAATATTGAGAAATTTTTTATGTGCATCAGGATGTCACATCATTAAAGTTGCATTGCTCTTTTTATGCATAATAGTATTTTTTTTATTCCTGAGCCAAGATTACTGTATACGTTGTTTTTTGAACAAAATAGGCAATGCGTTAATTTGCTGTTGTCAATAAAATTTGGAGTATGAAAAAACTTGTATTAATCGGAATGTGCTGTTTTGTTACTTTAGGTTTAAAAAGTCAGAACTATAACAGTGATAAAAGAATATTGACAAATTTCATAATCAGGATGTATAACAATGCTCCGTTTGAAGGGGTTCGTATCGTAAATGATTATGATAATGCTTATTTGATTTCCGTATTGTCTTTAGATAAAACGAAATATAGAACTGAAGCAGTCTTGAATCGTATAGCCTCTGTCAAAGCGATGGCTGAGGCTACCCGTTTTTTGAACGGTTCAACGATTTCGCAAGAAATGATTATTCATACCAAAGAGAAAGCTGATGGAAGTTCTGACTCCGAATGGATTGAAACGATACGGGAAAATTCGGTCGGGTATGTCCAATCATTGGAACAATTGACGAATTTTACCAGAAAAGACGGAATGCAAGTGTATATCTACATCAAACAAATTGATCCAAAGAAAAGAGGAAATAACTTGCGCTGAAGACAGTGTCTAGAAGCGACATTATGCCCATAATTGTGGAAATGTCCTATATTAGCAATTTTAAATTCAATGTAAAATGGATATATTATTATATGTGTTAGCCGGCCTCTGTCTGCTATTGGGTTTTGCCGGATGTTTCCTGCCTGTATTGCCTGGTCCGCCAATGGCGTATGTGGGATTATTATTGTTGCAGGCGACGGAGCGGTTTCAGTTTACGGTCGGGCAGTTGGTTACGTGGGGAATATTGGTCGTTGTAGCTCAAGTATTGGATTATGTGACGCCAATATTGGGAACCAAATATAGTGGAGGAAGTAGGTGGGGCAACTGGGGATGCGTGATCGGAACGGTTGCGGGAATCTTCCTGTTTGCCCCGTGGGGCATTTTGTTAGGACCGTTTATCGGTGCTTTGATAGGAGAATTGTTGGGCGGAAAGGCGTTTGGCGAGGCAATGAAAGCTGGAGTCGGGGCGTTTATTGGTTTCTTGGTCAGCGTGGTGCTGAAAGTCGGTCTTTGCGGGTATTTTGTATATTGTGTCATTTGGTAATCTCTTTTGTTTCACGTAACTTTGTGATAAAAGAAATAGGATTATGGAAATGCAACGACGACTTTATCCGATAGGTATACAGACTTTCTCCGAGATCAGGGGAAAGGGGTATTTGTATATTGATAAAACGGAATATGTTTATCGCATGACACATGCTGATTCTAAATATGTATTCCTGAGCCGTCCACGCCGTTTCGGCAAATCGCTACTTGCCTCGACGCTCCATGCCTATTTCGAGGGACGCAAGGATTTGTTTGAAGGGTTGGCTATGGAGAAACTGGAGAAAGAATGGGTAGCTTACCCGGTACTCCATTTTGATGTCAGCATGGCGAAGCATGTGGATGAAGCCCGTTTGAATCGTATGTTGGATTTCCTCTTGTCAGGATATGAGGATCGTTATGATTGCCATATAGGAGAGAAAGATGTCAATATCCGGCTGGCTAATTTGATACAATGCGCTTACAAGCGGACAGGGCGGCAAGTGGTGGTGCTGATCGATGAATATGATGCGCCGCTTCTCGATGTGATGCATGAAGAAAAAAACTTGCCTGTGTTACGAAACGTGATGCGTAATTTCTACAGTCCGTTGAAGGCTTGCGATCCTTATCTGCGTTATGTCTTCCTCACCGGTATTACAAAGTTCTCCCAGTTGAGTATATTCAGTGAACTGAACAATATAAAGAATATCAGCATGGACGGTTCATATTCCGCTATTTGCGGTATCACGGAAGAGGAGATGTTGACGCAAATGAATCATGATTTGGAATTGCTTGCGAAGAAGATGCAGATTACCTGTCCGGAACTTGTTGCACGTTTGAGGGAGAATTATGACGGCTATCATTTTACTTATCCATCGCCCGACATTTATAATCCGTTCAGCTTGCTGAATGCTTTTGCGGATGGTAAAATCGGCTCTTATTGGTTTGGCAGTGGTACACCTACCTATTTGATCGAGATGTTGAACAAATACCATGTAAAACCCCAGCAGATCGGAGGTCGGAAAGTTATTTCCGAATCGTTCGATGCACCGACAGAGCGAATGACGGACATTACCCCGCTGCTCTACCAAAGCGGTTATATCACGATAAAAGATTATTCCGAACTGACGGAACTTTATACGCTCGACATTCCCAATAAAGAGGTACGTATGGGATTGATGAAAAGTTTACTGCCCGGTTATCTCCATCAACATACCGCCGATGGTCTTACGACGGTTGCGCTTCTTTTCGAGGCGATAGCCGGAGAACGAATGGACGATGCCCTTTGTTTATTGCAGACTTTCCTTTCCACGATCCCCAAATGTGATAATACCGATTACGAGGGGCATTACCAGTCTTTGCTATATACCATATTCAGTTTGCTTGGTATGTATGTGGATGTGGAAGTGCGTACTCCTCGCGGTCGTGTGGATATGGTGATGCGTACGAAAACGACGCTTTATGTCGTGGAGTTAAAGCTCGATAAGACGGCAGATGCGGCCATGAACCAGATCCATTTACGGGATTATCCCGAACGTTTCGCCTTGTGCGGGCTCCCGGTCATGAAAGTTGCTATCGGTTTTGACCGGGAGCGGCATACCATCAGTGATTGGCAGATAAGAGGTGCTGACTAACGTTCGATTCGGATGAAATTACCTGATAAATCACGATTGGTAATAAAAAAAGTATTATATTTGCATTGTGCATTGTTCTGGACCTGCAATCGCAGGAAAGGATTAAAAGGGAATTGGGTGAAAATCCCAAACAGTCCCGCTGCTGTAAGCTTCATAACGTATCAGGCAATACTTTTGCCACTGTTCTGTAAGGAGAATGGGAAGGCGCTTGATCCGGAAGTAAGTCAGAAGACCTGCAAGGCATATTATTTCGACGGCTTCGAGGAAAGGCCGGAAGAGAAGATAAGGCATTTGTAGCCTTCACTATTCTTGCTTCAACTTTCCGCATAGCTGTCTTTTAACTATCTGTTTTTAATTATTTTGCCATAATAATTAGGAAAAGAGGCATGGATCGGCTGGCGGGATGAGCTCCGTAACCGGTGCATGCTTTCCTTTTTAACGGGTGAACAGTTTGCAGGGATTATTTGTTTATTATGGGAAAAGTCTGTTTATTTGTAGCTGAATTTAATAAAGAATAAGAATATGAAGAAGATTGTTGGGTTTGTTTTATTTGCATTGATGATGTTAATGGCTATTCCTGCACAGTCCCAAATCCGTTTTGGGCTTAAAGGCGGGGTGAATATTTCTTCTATCCATTTTACGAATCTGCCAAAGAATCTGAAGTCAGATAATGTGACCGGTTTCCAGATCGGGCCGATGATTGAAGCAATGGTGCCGATGGCCGGTTTAGGTGTGGATGCTGCCGTCCTCTATTCGCAGAAAGGGTCGGACGAGTTTAAAACCGATTATATCGATGTGCCGGTCAACCTGAAATGGAAATTCGGCTTGCCGATCATTAAGGCGTATGTGGCTGCGGGGCCGTATGTAGGTTTCCGTGTAGGCGGGGATAAGATATGGGATGTAGTAGGCGACCAGTTGGAAGCTAAGAGTTTTAGTGCCGGTCTGAATTTCGGGGCGGGCGTGGAGCTTGTCAAGCACCTGCAGGTAGGTATCAACTATGGCCTGGGACTGACGGATAACTACAGCGCAAAGAAAATCGACTTGAAAGGAAAGAACCGCGGATGGTCTATCACAGCCGCTGTCTTGTTCTGATAACAGATGGAAAGATATGCAGGGTCGGGCTTTAACAGTCCGGCCTTTTTTGTTACTTTTGACCTCGTAAATGAAATATGCAGATGTCATACTACCCCTGCCGTTGGAGAATAGCTATACCTATAGCATTCCTTCCGATCTGGAAACAGCCGTTATTCCCGGTTGCCGGGTAATAGTTCATTTCGGCAAGAAACGCTATTATACGGCTATCGTAATGGATGTGCACGAGCGTAAGCCCGATACGGATTTTGAAACGAAAGAAATTTATGCCCTGCTGGATGCAACCCCTGTGCTTCGCAGGCCGCAGCTTCGTTTCTGGAAATGGATTTCCTCTTACTACATGTGTAAGCTGGGCGATGTCTATAAAGCCGCCCTGCCTTCCGGCCTGAAACTGGAGAGTGAAACAGCCGTTACCTATAATGCCGATTACGAAGCGGATGGCCCGCTGAGGCCGAACGAACAGGCTGTCCTGGATGCCTTTAAAGGTGTCTTGAAGCTAACGGTGTCGGAACTGGAAAAAAAGACCGGCCTGCGCAATGTCGTTCCGGTGGTTGCTTCCTTGATGGCACGCGGCGCAGTGATGGTGAGTGAGGAAATGAAACGGGGATTTGTTCCGAAGATGCAGACCTTCATCCGCTTATCGGAGGAGTATGCCACGGAAGAACGTTTGCAGGAGGCATTTGCCGATTTTAAGCGGGCAAAGAAGCAGGAGCTTTTACTCGTTTGTTTTCTGGACTTGAGTCATGCCTTAAATCCGGCATTGGTACAGGAAGTCTCAAAGAAAGAATTGCTGGAACGCAGCGGTTGTTCGTCCACCATATTGGACGGATTGCTGAAGCGGGGAGTACTGGAAAGTTACGAGAAGGAAGTGGGACGTTTGCAGGTTCCGGTCTGCCGCCTGCAACCGCTCAGTCTGTTAAGTCCTGCACAGGAAAAGGCTTACAACGAGATACATGATGTTTTTACTTCTAAAGAGGTTTGTCTCCTTCATGGGGTTACCTCGAGCGGTAAGACGGAAATATATGTACGGCTGATCGATGAGGTGCTGAAGCTGGGGCGGCAGGTATTGTATATGTTGCCCGAAATAGCCATCACGACACAAATAACCGAACGGTTGGCAAAGCTGTTCGGGGATAAACTGCTGGTATATCATTCCAAGTTTTCGGATAACGAACGGGTGGAGGTGTGGAATAAGCTGCTGCATGGGAATGGCCCGATGCTGGTGCTCGGAGTACGCTCATCCCTTTTTCTGCCGTTTAAGGATCTGGGTTTGATTGTCGTAGACGAGGAACATGAGAATACGTATAAGCAACAAGATCCGGCTCCCCGGTATCATGCCCGGAATGCTGCGATAGTGCTGGCCGGTATGCACGGTGCCAAGACGTTGCTCGGTTCTGCCACTCCTTCTATCGATTCTTATTTTAATGCAACATCCGATAAATACGGGCTAGTGGAGTTGACTACCCGTTTTGGCGATTGTCTGATGCCGGAGATTATCCCGGTGGATATCAAAGAGCTGAAACGGAAGAAGATCATGAAGGATACACTGTTCTCCCCTTTGTTGGTGGAGAAGGTGAATGCGGCGCTGGCTCGTGGCGAACAGGCTATTCTCTTTCAGAACCGCCGTGGATTTGCCCCGTTGATCGAGTGTAAGAGTTGCGGATGGGTTCCTCATTGTGTCAACTGCGATGTCAGTCTGACCTATCATAAATATCATAATCAGTTGGTTTGTCATTATTGTGGTTACAAGATCCAGTTACCGCCGCATTGTCCGCAGTGCCAGAGTACGGAATTAAAGATGATGGGATTCGGTACGGAGAAGGTGGAGGAGGAGATCGCAACCCTGTTCCCGTCGGCAAAGGTGGAACGGCTGGATTTTGATACCGCCCGTACCCGTACCGCCTATGAACGTATCATCGCAGACTTTGAGAAAGGTAAAACACAGATACTTATCGGTACGCAGATGTTATCGAAAGGACTGGATTTCGGAAATGTCAGCGTAGTAGGCATACTGAATGCCGATAACCTGATGAATTATCCTGACTTCCGGGCGCATGAGCGGGCTTTCCAGTTGATGGTGCAGGTCAGTGGACGTGCGGGCAGGAGGGATAAGCGGGGTGTCGTCATTCTCCAGACTTCCCAGCCGGAGCATCCCCTGATACGGATGGTACAGCATTTTGCCTATAAGGAAATGGTCGCTTTACAGTTGAGCGAGCGCAGCATGTTCCGGTATCCACCCTATTACAGGTTGATCGTGCTGGTACTTCGCAGCCGGAACGAGACTATCCTGCAGGAAATGTCTGCCTTATATGCCGAGAAATTACGTGTTCGTCTGGGCGAACGAGTGTTGGGGCCTGTTACCCCTCCCGTAACCCGTGTACAAACGCTCCATATTAAAAAGATCATTATGAAGATCGAGATAGCCGCCGCCATAGCTCCTGTCAGGGAGATACTGGAAGCTGTCTATCTGGATATGCAGAATCAGATACCCTTTAAGCAGTTGATCGTACATTATGATGTAGATCCGGCTTAGTCGTTTAATTAAAAATAGAAAGGTTAGAGTTATGGAAAAGTATAAGGTTTTATTTGTTTGTCTGGGTAATATTTGTCGTTCTCCGTCGGCTGAGGCTGTCATGAAGAAACTGGTGAAAGACGCCGGGTTGGAGAAGTCGATATTTATAGACTCCGCCGGGATCATGGGATACCACGAAGGTGATCCGGCCGATCAGCGGATGAGGGCGCATGCTGCCCGCCGGGGATATGTATTGGATTCCATCTCCCGTCCTGTCCGCACGCAGGATTTTTATGATTTCGACTTGATCGTCGGCATGGACGACAGGAATATCGACGACCTGAAACGCAAGGCTCCGGATTTGGAGTCCGTAGCTAAGATACACCAGATGACCGAGTATAGCCGTAACAAGCTATACGATCACGTGCCCGATCCGTATTATGGAGGCGCCTCCGGTTTCGAGCTGGTACTCGATTTACTGGAAGATGCCTGTGGGGGACTATTGGAAACTATTTCTTCAGATCCGGATAACTGATCCGTGTATGGAACATCGTCTTTAGTTTATCAACGAAGACACTCTTTACTGTTTCCACATCCCGGAAAGTCAGCGGGGCACTCTTCAACAGGCCGTCTGCAATTTGCCCGTCAATGATCTTATCGACTAACTGCTTGATGCTCTCTTCCGTATGTTCTTTCAGGCTACGGGAGGCAGCTTCAACGGAGTCCGCCATCATTAATATGGCAGTCTCTTTGGAGAACGGGTTCGGCCCCGGATAGGTAAATGTTCCTTCGTCGATATCCTTTTCCGGATACTGGTTCTTGAATGAGTTATAGAAATATTTCGCTTTCCCCAGTCCGTGATGAGTACGGATAAAGTCGACAACGGCTTTAGGCAACAATGCCTTTTCTGCAATCCGTACCCCGTCCGTTACATGGTTGATGATCACTTTGGCACTCTGGTCGAAAGTGAGTTGGTTATGCGGGTTGACACTGCTCTGATTTTCAGTGAAGAAAGCAGGATTAGCCATCTTTCCTATATCATGGTACATCGCTCCTGTACGAACCAACTGGGCATTGGCCCCGATCTTGGCAGCCGCTTCCGAAGCCAGGATAGAAACCTGCAAGGAATGCTGGAAGGTTCCGGGCGCAGTCTCCGACAGCTTTTTCAAGACAGGTGTGTTGATATTGGAAAGCTCCACCAGGGTGATGCTCGACACGTAACCGAATGTCTTTTCCAGCATATATACCAGGATATAAGTAAACATCAGCAGGATGAAATTGATACCGAAATACAGGATCATCAACCAGTTGATCTTATTGAAATCGGCTTCCTGGTAGAGCGCCAGACTAATATAACATAATGTATAGGACATGAAGATTAGGAATGCGCAGCGGATCAGTTGCGAACGTTCCGACAGATCCCTCAGGCTGAATGTAACCACCATCCCGGCAATGATCTGCAACAGCAGGAACTCGTGCGGGAAAGGAACCATCAACGAACAGATCAGTACGATGACCAGATGGGTAAATAAAGCCGTGCGGGAGTCGAAGAAGGTACGCACAACGATCGGCACGATCGCGAAAGGCAGTATATACACATTAAACAAGCCATAAGTAACACAAAGTTCAGTCAGTACGCAACTGACGAATATGCACAGGATAAGGAAAAGCGCATTCCGCCTGTTATGCAGTATCTTTAACCGGAAAGACCACAGATACAACCAGAAACAGAAAATAAGACCCAATACCAGTACGAATTGTCCCCCCAAGATAATGCTCTGGCGTTGAGCACCTCCCGACTTGGTCTCGTGTACGATCTTAAGGGAGCGGAGTACATTGTAGGTATGGTTGTCGATAATCTCCCCCCTGTCGACAATACGTTCTCCGGCCTGTACCATCCCATTAGCCAGGGATACGCTGCGAAGTATATCCTCTTTGACTTTTTCCGACATGTCTTTGTCGTACGCAATGTTTTCAGTCAGGAAGTTATTGATGTCGCACGATTGCAGGACGGATTTATCCAGACGGGGCGGACAGTTGTTGATGATAAATTCGTAAGCCGTCTTGACCGTAAAGAAGTCGCTGGCATACCGGGAGTGGGCTACGTTGTTTTCCAACAGGTTGACCCGCTCGTATTTATCCTTTTTCAGATCGTCTAGCTCCTGCGATGAAATAATACCGTTCTTATATAGCTTGACAAGGCTGTTCTCGATATACTGCATATAAGCCGGTGTCGCTTTATGGCTCAAAGTGGTAGAGTAGGCCTCACGCAGTTTGTCTACTTCCGTGTTTTCGACGGTAGCATCCATCCGGAAGTAAGGTTCGAAATTCTTCAGTATGCTGTCTCTCTCCGCATCCACTTCCGCATCAGTCTTATAGATGGGGAAATCGCTCGGAGCGGTTAGTAATCCGTATCTCCAGGGCTTGCCTTCGTAGAACTGGTAGCGGAACTTTCCCTCACGCGGAAAAAAGTAGGCAATAAGCAGTGCCGCGACAATGAAATACACGGCAGGATGTATACTATAGTTTTTTAGCTTCATAAGTTTCTCATTTAAGGGCGAAATGTACGTAAAAAAGTTTATTAAGAGAAAAAAAAGGCCTACTTTTGCCGCATTATTATAGAATGAAAGAATTATGACTCAAAGGAAAGTTAGAGTCCGTTTTGCACCCAGCCCGACAGGGGCGCTGCATATCGGCGGTGTTCGTACAGCTTTATACAATTATTTATTTGCCAAACAGAATGGCGGAGATTTGATCTTACGTATTGAAGATACCGACTCACAACGGTTTGTTCCCGGTGCCGAAGCTTATATCATCGAAGCGCTGACCTGGTTAGGGATCAAGTTCGACGAAGGCGTGAACTTCGGCGGCGAATACGGCCCTTATCGCCAGAGCGAACGGAAAGCTATTTACAAAGAATATGTAGACCAGCTGTTGAACGACGGTCATGCTTATATCGCATTCGATACACCGGCGGAACTGGATGCCAAACGTCAGGAGATCGCCAATTTCCAGTATGACGCTTCGACACGCCTTCAGATGCGTAACTCGCTGACTCTTTCTGCTGAAGAAACAAAAGCGTTGATCGATGCCGGACATCAGTATGTAGTCCGTGTGAAGATCGAACCGAATGAAGATATCCATGTAAACGATATTATCCGCGGGGAAGTGGTGATCAACTCTTCTATCCTGGATGATAAAGTATTGTATAAATCGGCAGACCAACTGCCTACTTACCACCTGGCAAACATTGTGGACGACCATTTGATGGAAGTAACCCATGTGATCCGTGGTGAGGAATGGTTGCCCAGTGCTCCGCTCCACGTATTATTATACCGTTATTTCGGCTGGACGGAGACAATGCCGCAGTTTGCCCACCTGGCCCTGTTGCTGAAACCGGAAGGAAACGGTAAACTGAGCAAACGTGACGGCGACCGTTTAGGTTTCCCTGTCTTCCCGTTGGAATGGCACGATCCCAAGACCGGCGATATCTCTTCGGGATACCGCGAAAGTGGTTATCTGCCTGAAGCCGTTGTCAACTTCCTGGCTTTGCTAGGCTGGAACCCGGGCAACGACCAGGAAATGATGAGCATGGAGGAACTGATCAACTATTTCGACCTGACCCGTTGCAGCAAGGCCGGTGCCAAGTTCGATTATGAAAAGGGAAAATGGTTCAATCACCAGTATATCCAGAAAAAAGATAATAAGGAAGTAGCAGCCCTGTTCATGCCCATCCTGGTAAACCACGGCGTAAAAGCCGATCCGGGCTATGTGGAAAAGGTTGTCGGTATGATGAAAGACCGCGTATCCTTTATCAAAGACCTGTGGGAAGTATGTGCTTTCTTCTTTGTCGCTCCGACCGAATATGACGAAAAGACAACCAAGAAACGCTGGAAAGCAGACTCGGCAGCCCAACTGGCAGAATTAATCGAAGTGCTTCGCACCCGTGAACCGTTCGATATCGAAGGAACGGAAGAAGAGGTGAAAGCCTGGATTGAAAGCAAAGGATATCATTTAGGTAATATCATGAATGCAACCCGTCTGGCATTGGTTGGCGAAGGCAAAGGCCCTCATATTTTCGATATTACCGAAGCATTGGGAAAAGAAGAATCTATTCGTCGTATTCAAAGAGCGATTGAAGTGCTTAAATAAGTTATGTATAGTCTGGCAATCCACTTTTACGCATTTATTATTGCGTTGATATCTCCATTTCATAAGAAGGCCCGGATGATGCGTCTGGGGCAATGGAAGACGAATTCCGTTCTTCGCGAGAAGATCGACCGGAATGCAAAATATATCTGGTTCCATGCTTCTTCTCTGGGAGAATTCGAACAAGGCCGTCCGATGATGGAGAAAATCAAGGCGGAACATCCGGAGTATAAGATATTACTTACATTCTTTTCTCCTTCGGGATACGAGGTTCGTAAGAATTATAACGGGGCAGATGTCATTTGTTATCTGCCCTTCGATACGCCTTACCGGGTAAAGAAATTCCTGAACCTGGCCAATCCGGCTATCGCTGTATTTATTAAATATGAGTTTTGGGGGAACTACCTGCATGAGTTGAAGCACCGGAATATACCGGTGTATATCATTTCATCCATCTTCCGCCGCGACCAGTTGTTCTTCCAATGGTTCGGTTACCCGTACCGGAAAATGCTTTATTGCTTCACCCATCTTTTCGTGCAGGACGACCGTTCGGCTGAACTGTTGAAAGAGTTTGGTATTACGAATGTGACGGTTACGGGAGATACCCGCTTCGACCGGGTACTGGATGTACGCCGTCAGGCACGTGAAATACCGCAAGTAGAGCATTTCATATACGGTGAAAATGGCGAGAGGGCACAGACGCTTATTGCCGGAAGCTCCTGGCCGCAGGACGAGGAGATCCTGATCCCTTATTTCAATGAACATCCGGAAATGAAGCTGATCATTGCCCCGCATGAGATACATCGTGAACATCTGATGTATATCGAGTCGTTGCTGAAGCGTCCTTCCGTCCGTTTGTCGGATGTGATTCAGGATGAAAGCCTGCTTAAAGGCAAAGATTGTCTGATCGTGGACAGTTTCGGCCTTCTATCTTCCATCTACCGGTATGGCTCTATTGCTTATATCGGCGGCGGCTTTGGTGCCGGTATACATAATACGTTGGAAGCAGCCGTTTATGGCATCCCCGTCATATTCGGGCCTAAGTTCCAGAAGTTTAAGGAAGCCAAAGACCTGATCAAAGTCGGGGGAGGTTTTTCTGTCTCAGGTAAACAGGCTTTCTGCGATAAAATGGATGAGTTACTCACCTATCATGAAGTCCTGGAAGCTTCGGGCAGTGCTGCCGGACACTTCGTCGGTGACAATGCCGGAGCTACGGAGCAGGTGCTGAAGAAGCTCGGTTTGTAAAAGTAGTACCCACTAATATGTGTTCCCTATAAAATATAAAGCAGGCGTGTGAATTACCGCCTACTTTTAACACTAATCTATCGTCGTAAAATCTTTGGCTATCGAGTTGTGTAATACGCTATTTGGCAGTGTTGAGTCTGATGATAGTGTCGTAGGCGGGCTCGAAGAGTTCGAACTATGTTAACCCCCAGTGCAACTGGGGGTCATGTCGATCATCACCCGGTGAGCCTCGAAGAGGTTCAACCATAGCGTGTTGTTCGCCCCCCTTGGGGACGTACCATCCGGCATATATCCTAACCCCCAGTTGCACTGGGGGTTAATATTATTCGCCCCTTTCAGGGACGCTGCGTCACTAATTGGTTCAATATTTTCTATATATGAGTCTAATGATAATGTCGTAGGCGGAACAGGCATACATCCTGTCCCCAAACACTTCAACAAAAGTTTTTCAAAATAAATCCTTCAATCCTTCAGGATGAATGTATATATCTGATTATCTAATATTTACGGCTGAATGATTTTCTGCTATACGAAGGGAATTGTTTACATTTTCAAGCAAATACTTCATATTTCAGTCTAAAATTTATACTAGTTTTTAGTCCACTCTTTCAGGCAAAGAATAAGGATAGGATTAATAAGTAACAATGAGTTACATAACGACCTGTTAACATAAAGGATAGAACCTATTTGTTGTTTGTCAACTGTCATACGCTTGTATCACAGTTGTCGAACAAGCGTTTTACATATGTCAAACAAGCGTTCGAGAGCTGTCAAACAGAAAAGAAGAAAGGACTGTTGAACTAAAAGGCCAGCACTCATGTATTAGAATAGAATATGCAAACAGACAACCGACCGGTAGCTATTCGGTTTTTTTCTAATACAGGACACAACCTTCTATAAATGAAAAAATTTAAAATCCGGGATATATCCTTCATACAAATTATTTTCCTTCAGTCTTAGGATGATGATTATAAGCCATATAACAGTAAGGCTGAAGGATTGAAGGATTTATTTTGAAAAACTTTTGTTGTATGAATTGTTCGATTGGATAGAAGTTCAGTTCTTGACATACATGGTTTCTTTTTTCTATTCTCGCATGATTTTTTTACATTTGTCAAATTAAAACAGCAGGATTAGATGAAAAAACTATTTGAAACCGCCTTTCTTTGGAGTACTATATGTTGCCTTGTAATTGGTTTGTCCGCGTCTTCGCAAAAGAATGACTCGGAAGATACGATCGATGATTTAATCAGTAAAGCAGAAGAAATGCTTAAAATAGATCCTTCCAAAGCGATTTATTACTCTAATGTGGCGATAACCGAAGCACAGAAAAAGGGCGATAAGCGTCTTCTAGCCAAGGCACAGTCGACACTGGGAGAAGCTTATATGAATCAGGGTGATTTTGATATGGGTTTTGAATCGATGACCAATGCGCTGGAGAATGTTCCTTCTGACAGGCCTAACCTGAGTGCCTATATCTATGTGCGCCTTTCGGGTTGCTATACGAAGTTAGGGGACTTGGATGCTGCTTTTCAATATGTCGATAAGGCGATCGATATTTGTAAAGAAGCCAATGATCAGAAAAGTCTGGCAATGTGTTATAATGCTCGTGGACTGGTTTATATACTTGTGCCGGATAATAGAAAAGCGGAAGAGAACTTTAAGGCCGCTTTAGAGATAAACAGAGAACTGGGAGAAAGAAAGCTGGTGGCTGTAAACCTCAATAACCTCTGTTTATATGAAGGAGATACGAATGAAAAGATCCTGATGCTGCGGGAAGCGATTGCTATCAACGACTCGTTAGGTACTGTCTGGTCGTTGGGTGAAAATTATAATAATCTGGGGACACAGTATTTCTATGCCGGGGAGTATAAGAAAGGATTGGCTGCATTAGATACCGCAATGGTATATGCCCGTAAAATCAATGCGAAAGAATTGATTACCGATAATTATCGGTACGCTTCGTGGATCCACGAAGCGATGGGCGACTATATGCATGCCTATGCAAATCTGAAAGATCTCTATGATATGGAACAGAGCCTGTCTGCAAAAGATGAGATGAGACAGATAGAACTGAACCTCATTCAGAAACGTTTGAAAGCGAAAGAGCATGAAATGATAGTCCAGGAGCAGGCCTTTCAGATCAAGAGTCTGAGGATGCAGAGTTTTATAGCGATACTCATTGCCATTGCCGTATTACTTATATTATTATATGTAACTTTCCATACTCGCCAACAAAAGAAAATACAAATATTGGAAGCTTCCAGAAAACTGGAAGAGCAGGAGAGGGAACTGATTGCTTTGAAGCTGCAACAGGCAGAAGTGGAAACCCAGACCGCACAGCAGGAATTAGATTATAACCGGCACGAATTGACAAACTTCGCCTTTTTTGTACGTAGTCGCAATGACTTATTGGCCAACATTCAGTCGATGCTTAAAGAGAGTTATAAATTATCCGGCTCGGAAATGGATGCCCATCTAAGAAGTATCAATGCATATATATCCCAGTTCAACGCAAGGAATACTGAAACCGAATTATTAATAGATGAAGTGAATGCCCGCTTTATCGATAAACTATCCAAGCTCCATCCGGATTTATCGAAAAACGAACAACGCCTGGCCTCTTTACTTCGCATAGGCTTATCGACAAAAGAAATCGCATCCGTAATAGACTCGACCCCCAAGACCGTAAACATGGCCAGATACCGTTTGCGTAAGCATCTGAACCTGGAAACGGACGAGAGTCTGACTGAATATATGAAAAGTATATGATGTAGTATATCTGCATAGGTTAATATTCAGATAATCAGTATAGTTTAAAATGTGCTTGTAGATAAAAACAGACCGTTTTACAGTGATATGTAGAGATTAGATAGGCTGATAAAGTATTGACAGAAGAATCATAAACCGCTATTCTTGCAGCAAAACTTTATTAATTTAATCTAATTAAAACAGTCATGGGAATATCGCAATGTAAATCCCGGTTAACTACCGGTTCTTTCCTGAGGACATCGATTGTCTTGATGCTCCTTTCCCTTTTACCCTTTTTAGGTTTTGCTCAAAACGCAAATGTAAAAGGTATTGTTTATGATGAAACCGGAGCACCGGCCATCGGGGTGAACATCCTGAAAAAAGGAACAACTGAAGGGGCTACCACTGATATGGATGGTAATTTTGAGTTGTCTGTAAAGAAAGGGGATGTACTTCTTTTCTCTTATATCGGGTATACGACACAATCGGTGACCTATAACGGACAACCTCGTCTGGAAATCAGATTATCGGAAGATGCCGAAAAGCTTGATGAAGTTATTGTTGTCGGTTACGGTACAATGAAAAAGAGCGATTTAACGGGAGCTATTTCTTCGGTTAATGTAGATGAACTGACCAGTCGTGCAACCACTAATCCGGCAGAAGCGTTACAAGGCCAGGTGTCCGGTGTCAGTATCCAGAAGAAGGGGGGTAATGCCGGTGCAGGTATCTCGGTTAAGATACGTGGTGTGAAATCATTCGGAAACAATGAGCCTTTGTATATAATCGATGGCTTTCCCGGTGACATAAGTAATGTCAACCCACAGGATATTGCAGCTATGGAAGTGCTGAAGGATGGTGCGGCGGCTGCAATTTACGGTTCAACTGCTGCCAATGGCGTCATTATGGTGACTACCAAAAACGGAAAGAAAGGTGATTTGAAAGTGGATGTAAATGCTTATCTTAACTTTTCAAAAGTAGCCAACCAACTGGAACTGCTGAACTCCGACGGCTATGTGCAGGTACATAAGCAGATGTATGATAATTATAACCTGCAATATCCGAATAAGACTGTCGATTATCCGGCTTATATTACAAATTACCTGGCAAATCCTTCCTCTTATCCTAATACAAACTGGCAGGATGAGATGTTCCGTGGCGGGTTGACACAGAACTATCAGGTAAGTGTTCGCGGCGGAAGTGAAAAAGCCCGTTATTCCGTATCTTATAATCACTCGGATGATAAAGGTATCTTGTTGGGCAATAGTTTTAAACAGGATAATGCCCGTATGAAACTGGCCGTCACCAAGAATATATTTGATCTGGATGCCAACCTGTCTTTTATGGCTAAAGATGAAAAACAACCGCAGTACTCATTAAAAGAAGTATATGGTATTTCTCCGCTGGTATCGGTCTATGATGATACGAAAGAATATGGCTTCGGACTGACAGACCACGACGGTCTGCCCAGCAACCGTAACGTGATGGCTGATTACACTTATCGTCAGGGTGGCGGCAAGACATATAATATGGATGCAAATGCAGCATTGACGATCCATTTAGCTAAATGGCTGACTTTCAAGACGGCCTATTCTTATCGCGGCGAACATTATCGTTACAAACGTCATATGCCGGCTTATGTGGCAGACGTAAAGGCTAAGCAGGATTATCCTTCCCAATATGAAAAATCTTATTACTGGGAAGACCAGGTGATAGATAACGTCTTGACTTTTGATAAACAATTCAAAGATCACTCCCTGAATGTAATGGCCGGTAACTCTGTCCAGATACGTAAATATAACTGGAATGAAATACAGGTGGACGGTAAAACTACTGTGTATGAGGTAAAAGACGGGCAGTTGGTGACTTCTGAAAAACCGTCCGGATTTTTAGATCCTGATTTCGCCACTATCGGAGCGGGTAAAGGTGGAACTTATAGCGGAGACGGCTCATTGTACGATTATAACCGTGCCTCTTTCTTCGGCCGTGTGAATTATTCTTATGCCGGACGTTATATGCTTCAGGCTACGGTTCGTGCAGATGGTTCATCCAAGTTCGGTAAGGATAGCCGTTGGGGTGTTTTCCCGTCAGTTGCTTTAGGTTGGAGAATTACAGAGGAAGAATTTTTCCCGAAAGATGGTGTGATCAGCAATTTAAAACTGCGTGCCAGCTGGGGACGCTTGGGTAATGAGCAGGCTCTTGGTTACTATGATTTCCAGGCATTGATCACTAGCGGTAATGATATGTCGATGGGTAGTGTACAGGGAAATGGTTCAAGCCCTTGGCCGGGAAGTATTGCTACCGGGTTGGCTAACCGTAATCTGCAGTGGGAAACAACCGATACAAAGAACATCGGTTTCGACTATGGTCTGTTGAACGGTCGTTTGTCCGGTACATTGAACTATTATTATAACAAAACGGAGGATATGTTGATCACCAAGAAACTGGCTCCTTCTGTTGGATTGAATAATCCGGTTATGAACGTAGGAAAAATCCGTAACTCCGGTTTTGAAATGGAGATCAACTGGGCGGATAAAAAAGGTGACTGGGATTATAATGTAGGATTGAACCTGACAACAACAAGCAATAAAGTATTGGAACTTTCCGATCCGAAGCAGGCTTTATATGGCGATGGTTTGAAATGGGGTACGGAACACTTCCCGACTCAGACACTTGTTGGAGAACCTATTGCCAGCTTCTACCTGTATCGTGCGGATGGTATTTTCCAGAATGATGCTGAAGTATCAGCCCATGTTAATAAAGACGGTGAATTATTGCAGCCGAATGCCCGCCCGGGAGATATCCGTTTCCGTGATGTGAATGGTGACGGTCAGATCGACGAAGATGATAAGGAATCCTGTGGTTCCGGTATGCCGAAACTGGAAGCGAACCTGTCTGCCGGTTTCTCTTATAAAGGTATCGATTTCTCTTTCTTACTGGGAAGTGGCTGGGGACATAAACTGTATAATGGTAACCGTTATTTCTTTGAAGGAATGAGTTCGGGTACTAATATGCTGGCTTCTACGCTGGATGCATGGACAACGAATAATACAAATACGAATGTTCCCCGTGCGGTTTTGCAAGACCCGAATAATAACTCACGTGAAAGTGACCGTTTCCTGGAAAATGGAAACTTTGTTCGCCTTCGTCAATTGCAGATCGGATATACCTTGCCTGCTACAGTGCTGAAAAAACTTTTCGTCGATAAGTTAAGATTGTATGTAAGTGGCGAGAACCTGTTTACCATCACAAATTATAGCGGTATCGATCCGGAGTTCTCTACGGAAAAGATATTGAATACTGGTGTCGATAAAGAAATTTATCCGTTCACTCGTTCCTATATCGTTGGATTACAGCTTACATTCTAATTACAAATTATTTAAAATCACAAAGACAATGAAAAAGATAAAATATATCGTTGCTACTTTATTATTAATGGGAGCAATCACCGGTTGTGATGATTTCCTGACAGTGCAATCACCGGATCAACTGACAACCGATTCTTTCTGGCGTGATAAATCGGATGCGGAAGCAGGACTGGCTGCAGCCTATTCTCAACTGGAATCGTTTACCGATACCTGGAGCTTTGCAGAAGTAAAATGGCCGGTAGAGGCTTATCGTGAAGATATTGTGAACCTGGGTTCCGATGCCCTGAATTATCCGAACTGGGTAGAGCTGGCCAACTTTACTTATACGAATGGTAATTCCCAGTTCACTTATTACTGGCAGGATGCTTACAGGGGGGTAAACTACTGTAACCAGGTAATTGAAAATGTTCCGAATATTCCGGCAGATAAGATTACGGAAGAAGAACGGAATACGATTTTGAATGAGGCTCATTTCCTGCGTGGTTATTATCATATGAAACTTCTTTTGAACTGGAAGGAGATTGTTATTCGTGATGCTTATATCTCCTCGACCGACCAGTTGGATAAAGCGTTGGCTACACGTGAAGAAGCATGGGATTTTATTATCGGTGAATTGACCAAGGCTACTGCATTGCCGGAAACCCGTACTTCCGACCAGTTGGGACGTGCAACCAAAGGGGCTGCCTATGCTTATATCGGTTGGGCTCACCTGACAAGAGCTTATGAAGAATCTGCCAACAAAGACTCAGAATTAAAGGCTGCTGTAGATGCTTTCAATAATGTAAAAGGCTATGACCTGGTAAAGAACTTCAAATCTATGTTTGATGGTAGTAATAAGAATTCGCAGGAGGGTATTTTTGAGTTACAGATGTCGATGTCGGATGCGAATGGTGCCTGGTATAAAACACAGCTCCATCGCTGGATCGGCTGTTCCGAACTTTGGGGCTGGGATGAAATCCTTCCGAATAATATGTTGATGAATGAATACATGAAGGAAGGACAGATTGCAACGACAGGCCGTTACGACAGTCGTTTGTATGAAACGATTTTCTTCCAGTGCGATTATTTTAATGATCCGGAGGCCGGACGTGTATATGGATATACATATGATGAATGGTTTGAAGGTAAAAATAAGCCTGCATTCCGGAAATTTATGCCGACAGATTATGAAGGTATGGAAAACAATTACTTTGCACCGAATATTCCGCTGATGCGTTATGCAAATGTCCTGCTGATGAAAGCCGAAGCGTTGAATGAACTGGGACAAACAACTGAAGCTATTTCCCTGATCAATCAGGTGCGTGAACGGGCGGATATGCCGGATATGAAGGGAACGTCACAGGCACAGGTTCGTGAACAGATCGAACATGAACGACTACTGGAATTTCCGTTGGAAAACCTTCGTTTTTATGATCTTCGCCGTTGGGGTAAAACACAGGAAGCGTTGAAGGCGGTAGGACGTGACTTTAATCCTGATAAGAATAATTTCTATCCGATACCTATTCAGGAAATAAATACTAACAATGCGCTTCATTGATACAAGCCTGGTAAAAATAGCATAGACACAACTATAATTATAATCGGGTGTCTCTTCGCCTCATGCGGGAGGCACCCTTTCTTATTAAATCAATAATGTATGAAACATCTTTTTTATACGGCCAGTGCGCTTTTGGTGAGTCTCGCTTTGCAAGCCCAACCCAAAGAGTGGGAGAATCAACGGGTTAATCAGATCAACCGCGAACCGATACATGCTCATTTTGTCCCCTATTCTTCTGAAAAAGGGGCATTGCATAAGGATATATCGAAAGAACAGCGCTATTCCCTGAACGGAACCTGGAAATTTCATTATGCTAAAAATCCGGCCAGTCGTCCGGTTACTTTCTATGAAGAAGGTTACGATGTAACGGACTGGAAAGACATCGAAGTGCCCGGCAGCTGGGAACTTCAGGGCTTTGATGCTCCCATTTATACAGATACACGTTATCCGTTTCCGGCAGAGCCTCCTCATGTACCGACAGACTATAATCCGGTAGGTTCGTATGTCACGACCTTTACCGTACCGGCTGATTTTAAAGGGAAAGATATCTTACTCAATTTCGGGGGTGTCGAATCTGCCTATTATTGCTGGATAAACGGCCATTTTGTAGGGTATGCGGAAGACAGCCGCCTGCCTTCGGAGTTTCTGATTAATAAATATCTGAAGTCGGGAGAAAATACACTGGCTGTTGAAGTGTACCGATATAGCGACGGTTCTTATCTGGAAGGGCAGGACTATTGGAAATATAGCGGTATTGAGCGTGATGTAAGGCTGATCGCCCGTCCGCAGGAACGAATAAAAGATTTTGAACTATCTGCCGACCTGGTTAATGATTATCAGGATGGTCTCTTGAACGTAAAAGTGACGTTGGATAACCGGAAGATAAACAAAGGTACGGCTGTTCAGCTGAAAGTTCTTGACGGGATGAAGGAAATAGCATCCGAAAGATTTACCGTGAAAGCGAAAACAGACAGTCTTTTTGTCTTTACAGAACAATTCCCCGGTATCAAACATTGGACGGCAGAGACTCCTAATCTTTATTCGCTGGTTGTTAATACACTCGATAAACAAGGTAAAGTGACTGAATCTTTTGTACAGCGTTTTGGTTTCCGCAAGGTGGAGATGAAGAACGGAATGTTACAGGTGAACGGAACCCCGATCCTGATAAAAGGAGTGAACCGCCATGAACACGATATGCATAAAGGACGTTCTATCTCAGTGGAAAGCATGATTGAAGATATCCGTTTGATGAAACAGTTCAATATCAATGCGGTTCGTACCTGTCACTACCCGAACCATGAAGAATGGTACGACCTGTGTAATGAATATGGTCTTTACCTGGTGGATGAAGCAAACATCGAGTCACATGGTATGGAAGCTCATCCGGACGGAACACTTGCCAATATGGAGGGGTGGGATATTCCTTTTATGGAACGTATGGAGCGCATGGTGGAACGGGATAAGAATTTTACAGCCATTATAACCTGGAGCCTGGGTAATGAATCGGGATACGGCAAGCATTTTGAAACATTATACCATTGGACAAAGGAGCGTGATGCCAGCCGTCCGGTTCAGTATGAAGGTGGTGGTGTAAAAGGTTTGTCTGATATCTATTGTCCGATGTATGGTCGTATCTGGTTGCTTCGCCAGTGGGTGAATCAGCGGCAACCCCGTCCGCTTATCCTTTGTGAATATGCACATGCGATGGGGAATAGTGTCGGAAACCTGAACGATTACTGGGATCTGATTTATAAATACGATAACCTGCAAGGTGGTTTTATTTGGGATTGGGTCGACCAGACTTTCGCTATTAAAGATAAGAAAGGAAATGACATACAGGCTTACGGCGGTGATATGGGATTTGTCGGTATAGTAAACGACTCTAATTTCTGTGCGAATGGGCTGGTTGCTGCCGACCGTAGCTTGCATCCGCATATCTGGGAAGTGAAGAAAGTGTATCAGTATATGCATTTTGAAGGAGTGCCGTTCTCTGCCGGCCTGATTAAAGTGACCAACCGTCACGACTTCGTTTCTTCGGATGTGTATGATTATGTTTGGACTGTAAAAGCTGACGGAAAGATTATTTCTCAGGGAAAACTGGATGTTCCGGTTATTGCTCCGCATCAATCGGTAGAGGTGCCGGTTCAGATACCTGCTATAAAAGGAGAACCCGGAACAGAGTATTTCCTTCATATCTCAGCTTTGACAAAAGAAGAAACCCCTCTTGTCCTTAAAGGACATCTGGCAGCATCGGAACAATGGAAATTGCCGGTGGTATCTTCTTCGGTTTCTGTACCTGTATCTTCCGAAACATTGTCGACTATGGATGAGGCGGAAAATATGACAATCAAAGGGAAGGCCCTGTCGGTTGTCTTTTCAAAAAAGAATGGTGAGATAACCAGCTATGCTGTTGATGGTAATGATTATCTGTTGGAAGGACTCCGCCCGAATTTCTGGCGTCCGTTGACAGACAATGACGTTGCAAATAAATTGGGAAGCCGAAGCGAGACGTGGAAGAATGCCGGTAATGAATTAGTAGTAAAAGAATTCTCTGCCGATGTTTCTACAGATAAGAAGTCTGTGATCGTGAAAGTTTCGTATGATATGCCTTTGCAGGAGTCTTCCTGTTCCGTCATTTACACGGTATATGCCGACGGTATTATTAAGACGGCCTATTCTTTTGTTCCCGGTGAAAAACAACTCCCGGAAATACCCCGGGTAGGTATGCGTATGATCTTGAAAGGTGAATACGACCAGATGACCTGGTTTGGCCGTGGCCCACAGGAAAATTACTGGGATCGTAAATCGGGTGCCGATATAGATCTGTATAAAGCTTCTGTATGGGATCAGTATCATCCTTATGTACGTGCACAGGAGACAGCCAATAAATCGGATGTCCGCTGGGTGGCCCTTCAGAACCAGGCGGGAAATGGTATTCTGGTTAAATCCGCTTGCCTACCTTTGGGTATCAGTGCCTGGAACTTCCCGATGAAGGATATAGAATATATCCCATCCAGTATACAGCATATTCATGGTGGTAGCATTGAGAAGAAAGATATGGTCTGGTTAAATATCGACAAGCAGCAAATGGGTGTTGGCGGAGATAATACGTGGGGAGCCCAGACACATCCGGAATATACGATTACACCGGTCAGTCAGGAATATAGCTTCTTTATTATTCCTGTCGATAAACAAACAAACCTGGTTGAGATCTCTAAATTGAACAGATAATTTAAAGTAGTTGATATGAAACACAATTTGTTTATAGGTGCTTTATTGCTGGCTGTGATAGGATGGGGAGGTTGTTCTGTGCAGCAGCCAGCCTCTTCCGGAACAGCCGGTAAGTATAGTAACATATTAAACATACGTTATACGCCGGACTCCGTTTCTCGTTGTAGGGGATGGTTTACTGATGCCGGTGCATGGTATGGGTTTACTATACCGAAACAGGAGCAGTGGGTAAATGGTTTCTGTGGCCCTTTCCATCTGGATATGAATAAGCGACAGTGGCTTTCCGATGCTTTGGTGAAAGTCCGTTTCGACGGGGAGGAACCGGATGCCGTTTATACACCGGACTCGGTATCCTATTTTCCTGGAGAATTATATATGTCTTCTTCTTCCAAAACCGGACGCATAGAACAACGTCTGGTCTTTGTTGATAAATCGACGGCTTTGTTGACTTGTTCATCCGACCGGAAAACTTTACTCCGTTTTTCCGGAGAGGTCTTGCCTGGTGATGTTGTTTGTACGACAGATAAGAACAGGGTTTTGCTGACATGGCCTTCGGGTGAGGGAGTCGCTTTGACATTCAGTCCGGAAATGGGAATTCTTTCGTCGGAAAAGGGATATGAAACGTTGACACTTACCCCTGGGAGATCGGATGTCGTAATTTCTTTCTTTGAGAATGAAGCGTCTAGGCAATCTGTATTACACAGAGCTACTGTTGTGCAGGCTTCCCCTTCGGGATACCGTGAAGAGACGGCTCGTCGCTGGGAAGGTTACCTGGACAAAGTACTGCGTCCGGATATGCCGGAAGTTTATAACCGGATAGCCGTAAAAGCGGTTGTTACCTTGATAGCCAACTGGAAAAGTGCACGTGGAGATCTGTTTCATGATGGAGTTGCCCCCAGTCATGCGGTAGGTTACTTTATGGGCTTTTGGGGATGGGACTCCTGGAAACATGCAGTCGCTTTGGCACGTTTCGCTCCGGAACTGGCGAAGGATCAGGTTCATACCATGTTTGATTATCAGACACCTGAAGGGATGATTATTGACTGTATTTACAGTGATGCTTCTGAGAACAATGCTCGTGACAGCAAACCCCCTCTGGCTGCTTGGGCTGTGGATGAGATCTATAAAGCAACGGGTGATACTGCCTTTGTGAAAGAAATGTATCCTAAGTTACTTCATTACTATAAATGGTGGTTCACTCACCGTGACCATAATAATAACGGTATCTGCGAGTTTGGCTCTTGCGACGGAACCCTTGAAGCTGCTGCCTGGGAGAGTGGAATGGACAATGCAATCCGTTTCGATAATGCTGTTATGGTAAAGAATAGCGAGGGGGCATGGAGTATGGATCAGGAGTCTGTCGACCTGAACGCTTTCCTGGCACTTGAACATCGGTTGTTAACCAAACTGGCACCTGTTGCCGGAGCTGTTTTTGATGAACCGGATAAATTAGCACAGGTACAGGATTACTTCTTTGTTTCCGATCCGGGCTTCTTTTTTGATAAACGGCTGGATGGTACGTCTGTTATGGAGGAAGGAACGGAAGCTTGCATCCCGTTATGGGCAGAAATCGCATCGAAAGAACAAGCTGCTGCCGTAATGAAGATATTCAGTGATACGACGAAGTTTGCCACTTATATTCCTTTCCCGACAATTGCAGCAGATAATCCAAAGTTTATGCCGGCCGGTTATTGGAGGGGGCCTATCTGGTTGGATCAGGTTTATTTCGGAATATCCGGTATTCGCCGGTATGGATATAAAAAAGAGGCCGATGCCTTTACCGATCAGGTATTTACCCGTTTGCAAGGCCTGAAGGAAGACGCTCCTATTCATGAGAACTATGATACTCATAATGGGGGCCGTTTGAAAGCTCCTCATTTCAGTTGGAGTTCGGCACATTTGCTAATGCTGTATGAAGAATATGGTAAGTAAGATATAAATGTATAAAGGTGAAAAAGCTGTCTCATTATGAGGCAGCTTTTTTTATGAAATAGTATCTTTGCTTCCGTTCTTAATCTTTAATCAATAATAGTATGGTAAAAATAGTTCGTTTGTGTTTGGTTGTTCTCTGTGTTATTTCATCTTCCTGCAAGTCTGTGAAAGACCAGCCGGGAGACCAGCCTCTTTCCTCTTATGTAAATCCTTTTATCGGAGCGTCCACCAGTACGGAAGCTGGTGGTTCCTATCATGGACTGGGGAAGACTTTTCCGGGAGCTACGGCGCCTTACGGCATGGTACAGGTGAGCCCGAATACGATAACCGGAGGAGATAACGGGCCGGGGTATAGCTATGAACATACCTCTATCGAAGGATTCGCGTTTACGCAGATGAGTGGTATCGGCTGGTATGGCGACCTGGGGAACCTGTTGGTGATGCCGACTGTCGGCAAACTGCATACTTTTTCCGGAACCCAGGACGATCCAGATAACGGGTATCGTTCACGGTATGATAAAGCTTCGGAAAAAGCATCTGCCGGATATTATTCCGTTATGTTGACCGACTACCGGATTAAGGCGGAAGCTACAGCGCTGCCCCGCAGCGGTATGCTGCGTTTTACTTTTCCGGAAAGTAAAGAAGCACATATACAGATAGACCTGGCACGGAGAGTGGGAGGTACTTCTGTCTGGCAAGCTATAGAAATAGTGAATGATCATACCATCCGGGGTGAAATGAAATGTACGCCTGACGGTGGAGGTTGGGGAAATGGCGATGGAAAAGCAGATTACACCGTTTACTTCTACGCTGAATTTTCCCGCCCGTTTAAAACGCATGGGGTATGGTCGGCAGATATTCCTGACGGCTGGACACGCAAACGTCAGGATATTGAAAGCGACCGTTACCATGAAGTGGTGAAGAATGCCCGGATCATACCGGAGGTAACCTCTTTCGTCGGAAAGCACCTGGGTTTTTATGCCGATTTCGATACGGAGCAGAACGACCAGATCCTGATGAGAAGCGGTATCTCTTTTACGGGTATGATGAATGCGGAGGAAAATCTGCATTCGGAGATGAATAGCTGGGATTTTGACGATACATTGGCTAAATGTCAGTTACTCTGGGACGACGCCCTGGGTAAAGTGACCGTGTCGGGAGCTTCTGAAGATGAAAAGGCTATCTTTTATACGGCTCTTTATCATACTATGATCGATCCCAGGATATGCAGTGACGTGAATGGCGAATATACCGGAGCTGACAAGAAAGTACATGTCGCCAATAACTTCACGAAGCGGACTATCTTCAGCGGTTGGGATGTGTTCCGCAGCCAGATGCCTTTGCAGACGATTATCAATCCGGCTTTGGTAAGCGACCAGATCAATTCTCTGGTCGAGATAGCCGACCAGAGCGGGAATGAATATCTGGAACGCTGGGAGCTTCTGAACGCCTATTCCGGCTGTATGATCGGTAATCCGGCTATCTCTGTTTTATGTGATGCTTATTCAAAGGGAATTCGTTCCTATGACATAGATAAAGCCTATCGATATGCTTTGAATACTTCCCGTTTGTTCGGTAATAATGAAGCCGGATATACTCCGGGATCTATCTCCCATACATTGGAATATGCATATAGCGACTGGTGTATGGCTCGTTTGGCTGAATGGTTAGGAAAAGAGGAAGATAAAACTTATTTTGACAAGAGGGCAGCCACTTATTCGACGATTTACGATCCGGCGTATGGCTGGTTTCGTCAGCGGGATGATAAAGGTGTTTTTCAGGCCTTGCCGGAACAGGGACGCCTGGCGGAAGGATATGGTTGTGTGGAGAGCAATGCATATCAACAAGGCTGGTTTGTTCCCCATGATGTAGATGGTATGATAGAGCTGATGGGGGGACGTGAGAAAGTACTGGCAGACCTTACGGATATGTTTGAGAAGACACCGGACGGTTATTTATGGAATGAGTATTATAATCATGCCAACGAACCGGTACACCATGTGCCGTTCTTCTTTAACCGCTTGGGTGCTCCCGAACTGACGCAGAAGTGGACGCGCGATATTTGTAGGAATGCCTATAAAAACTCGGTACAGGGTTTGGTTGGGAATGAAGATGTCGGTCAGATGTCGGCCTGGTATGTGCTGGCAGCCAGTGGTATCCATCCGATCTGCCCGGGCGATCAACGGTATGAAATAACAAGTCCGGTATTTGAGAAGGTTCTCTTTAATCTCTCTCCGGAATATGCATCCGGGAAGACGTTTGTGATCGAGGCTCATAATAACAGTCCGGAAAATGTATATATACAAAGTGCCCGTCTGAATGGTAAGCCTTATGATAAATCCTACCTGATGCATGAAGATTTAGTAAAAGGGGGAGAGCTAGTTCTTGAAATGGGAAAAGCTCCTTCCGCATGGGGGCATGAATGAGTTGCTTCAGATAATAAAAGAGCCAATGGAACTTAAGTCCGTTGGCTCTTTTATTTATCGGGTATATATAAGATTATTCTTCGTTCTGGAACATCGGATCCCAAGCTGGCAGGCGGGTCGGTGTTTGTTTGAGAACATCTTTTACTTTATCTGTTATGAACTTCTTGTCAACCACCAGGCGGAACATATATTCGTTGAACCATTCGTCTGTCATGATCAGGTGTCCGTTATTGGCTCCCGGCCCCCAACTGTTTTCTACCATCCATTTCTTAGGCTTACCGTTAGCATCGAGGTCGACAGCCATTAATGTCATTGCGTGCGAAGAACCGCTGGCGAAAGTCTGGATACGCTGTTTCTTGTCCATGCCGAATGTAGTGCCCATCAATGAACCATAATCATAATAGTTGACATCCAGCAAGCCACGTTCGCGGTCGAAGAATTTGCCGACATCGCAGGAGAAATACATCATAGTGCTGTCCTTGATAGAGGCGATGGCCATTTCTTTGATATCTTCGATCGGAAGGTTTACGTATGTCCAGTTCTTTCCGTCGTAACGATGACGGTCGAAATCTATCTCATACAGTTTATAGTATTCGCGGCTCGGGTCGTTCATCAGCATGACATAATTGTTTGTCAGGTCTTTGCCTATGTATTCGTCGAAGAATGACTGGGGAGTATATTCTTTGGTTTCAACCGGATTGCCTTGTGCATCTTTTCGTGTCCAGGTAAATTTCGTAGGCGGTTCACCCAGGTTGAGTACCAGCATGCGGTAAATAGTACCCAGCATTTCCGTTTTGTTCTTTTCCAAAGCGGCTGGCTTGGTTCCTTTGGCTGACTGGTCACGTAGTTGCAAACCGAACTCTTTTAATTTGAGGCCGATTAGGTTTGCCATTCTTCCTGTGCTTTCGCTACTATTGGTTTCCACCATTACATCAGCAGGAACTACACCATATTTTCCCAGGATGTCGGATATTCCCGTGAACTGTCCGCCATCGCTAAGCGGGTTTTTGAATAACCATTCAACCATCTTGTCGTCCATCGGCTTTTCGCGTGTGTCGATGATACCTTGCAGGAACAGGTTGGCTTTTTCCAATTGATCCCAGAAGAAGGAGTAGTTTTGTGAAAACTGGAAATCTCCCATGTTGTATTTGGCTATAGCCTGTGCACGGAATACATTCAACCCGGTAAATAACCAGCAACGTCCGGATGATCTCTGGTTGGTGATGCCTTTGCTGTTTACTTTATTGGAGAAGTAAGTATCAAAGTTGTTTTTACTTTCAGCATTGACAGCTAACTTGTTGATGTCGTTATTGCTGATCGCATTGTGTATAGCCTTATCCGCCGCAGTCCCTTTGTAAGACTGTTTGATCTGTTGCAACATCTCTGTTGAAATACCTCCGTCGGGCTGTTGGCCATAGGCGGACAATGTGATCCCCAATGCCAGGGCTGTCATCCATAGGTTGTTTCGTTTCATGATATAGTTCGTTTATGTATTAAGTTTATTTGCAAATATAAGAAAAGTTGGCGGTAATCATTCAAAATCATGTATAGTAAACAGATATGTTGTCATTATTTGTGTTGAAGGAGATCGGAGAGAGGTTTATTCTGTTTGTGTGATAAAGTTAAGTATGTAATGAATAATATTTATTTGTATATTGATAATATTAAATATGTTGTTATATTTGTTGCGTAAAAGATAAATATAATGAATGAGCAAAAGAGAAGATTACCCTTGCAATGTCCTGCCTGCGACTCTCCGCTAAAAGTGGGCAGATTGTTTTGTGAGCAATGTGATACGGAAGTCTGTGGAAGTTTTGAACTTCCCGTTCTGGCAAAGCTGACGGAGAAGGAACAGCTTTTTGTGATTGACTTTATTAAATCCAGCGGTAGCCTGAAAGATATGGCTAAGAATATGGGGGTAAGTTATCCGACTGTCAGGAATGTATTGGATGATCTGATAGATAAACTAAATAAGATTGAATCATTATGAAAAAACAATGGATGAATTTTCTGATTAATCCGTTTGAGCGGATTGCCGGTTTTCAGGCATTAGGGTGGGGACTTTTAGGAATGGTCGTTTCTACCGTTATCTGTTATCTTTCCGGCTGGCATTATCACGGACTGTTACATTTTGGCCCGGCTCCTAATCCGGCTTGGTGGTGTTATGCTATCGAGCATTTGGTTGTCTGGCTCGTTCCGGCTTTGCTGTTTTATCTGGGCGGACTGATCTTGTCACGTTCACGGATAAGGGTGATTGATGTGTTGGGGACTGTCGCTTTTGCCCAATTGCCTTTTATTTTTATGAACTTGTTTAATATGTTGCCCCCTATACAAAATATGACCAAAGTGGATATGAATGTACCACCGACTGAACTTTTGGCTCAACCCGGCTTTCTGGCTGGTGTATGGTTGTCGCTGATCGGAGTGATATTTCTGGTGTGGGTATTGGTCTGGATGTTCAAAGCGTTAAAAGTTTCCTGTAATCTGAAAGGATATCCGTTAGGCATTCTTTATTGTGTGGCTGTGTTTGGCGGGGATATTCTTTGTCGCTATCTGATCGGTTTGTGTTATTAATATTTATAGGCATGGATCTTTTAGATAATTATATAGTTGGGATCATTTTGATTGTCACGGGTTTGATAGTTGTTAAATATCCGAGAATGCTTAATGTTATGACAAAAGAACGGCAGCGGAAAACTGATATGAATGCCGTTGGTCGTATGGCATGTAAATGTTTTTTGTGCATGGGACTTTGTCAGATCATAGGAGCTTTTTTCATGACAAAGTATGAGTTGTGGGCGTTTAATGGCTTGTTTAATCTTTTGCTTGTTATGATTGGGTCTGTTATTATAGTTGTAAAAGCAAACTCCCGTAAATATCGTAAATAATAATTTAGGCACGGATCACTATTCTTATATAAAGAATTATTTACGTAATCCGTGCCTGCATTATATTATTAATGTATAGTAATCCTTATTTCTTAGCCAGGAACTTCTTGCTCAGCCATTTTCTCACCGGTTCGTCATATAGTTTCAGGCATAGATAGGCGACTACTATATTTAAGGCAAGAACACCTAAGACCATCTGCCAGGTTTCTCCAAGAGTGAAAAGTTGTTTGTCGATCAACCAGGCATAGAACAGGTACATAAAAGGATAATGTATGATATAAAGCGGGAAAGAGATATCCCCTAAAAATTTACAAATCTTCGTAGACTTTATATCCGTTGTAGTTCCCGATGCTCCTAACCAAATGAGGATTGGGAAAACGATAATGATACAAAACGACTCGTAAAGTCCGTTTATGCAAATGGGATCAGTTCCTTCCAGGTAGGGTACGGAAAATAATCCCAGTAATATAATCGAACAAATCCAGAAAGCACCTCTTATCTTTATAGGCTTAAAGTTGCGGGATAAAAGCATACCCATAGAGAAGGGGAAAAGCATTCGCAATAATCCGCCTACAAAATTCACGCCGTCCAATGTCCAGCCCACTCCGATATTCCCATATCTGGAAACATTAAAGGAGGCAAACGCAGCCAGTGCCGCTCCCATCAAAAAGACTACTACCGTTAATGCTTTGGTAGACAAACGGCGAATAAACAAAGCGTAAAGAATATTACCGATGTACTCGAAGAATAAAGACCAACTGGGGCCGTTCAGCGGAAACATTTCGCCATTACCTCTGACGTCATAACTGGCCCCCGGTATAGCCGGAATGAAAAACAGGGAACAAAGCAGGGACAACATGACTGTGGAGATGGCTACATGTGTTCCGTCCCATTTTACACTGCCTTGAATGAGGAAAGTGATAAGACCCAGAACCGCTCCCATGATAACCATCGGATGGAGACGGATCAAACGGCGTTTAAAGAAATCTTTCAGGGTTAAACTTTTTGCCCAGCGGTCGTCGTAAGCGTAGCCGATAACGAAGCCGGATAGGATAAAGAAGAAATCCACGGCCAGATAGCCATGATTGATACCTCCGATCGTATCGCTGCCTCCGGCAAAAGCGTAGCCTTCGTACACATGGTACCATACGACTAAAAGGGCTGCCACCCCTCTTAATCCGTCGAGAAGGTCGTAATGAGGTTTAGTGTCTGTAAATGCAGCGGAAGAAATGTTTTGCATGATAAGAATTTGTTATTTAGATTATTATTGTTTGCTGTTACTTATGAAGTGCCAAAATTATAAAACTTATGCGTCTTAAAATTTGTCTTATGTCAAATTTTGCAGGTGAAGATTATTTCTGAGCTCTGAGGCGGCTGAGTGTAGACAATGTGATCCCCAGATAAGAGGCAATATATCCTAATTGTGCCCGCTGGCACACTTCCGGAAATTGTTGCTTAAACTCCTCGTACCTTTCTTTTGCAGACAAGGTAAGGTGTTCTTTGTGGGAACGGTGTAAACGTCTGTATTCGTTTTGATGAATAACCCTTCCCCAATTAGCTAATTCAATATTGGTTTGAAATAACCGGAGTAAATCAGTCAGTGATATTCTATATGCAATAACATCTTCAAGTGTCTCTACAAATTCTTCACTGGGCTTATTATAATATAATTCATCCATGCTGAAAACAATTCCACCTTCATCGGAGAAAGAGGTTGTTATTTCTTCTCCGTTTACCAACCAGAAAGAGCGGGTCATTCCTTTTTCTATGAAATAAGCTGATTTGCAAAACATATTAGCTTTGATCAGCTGGTGTTTTTTGGGGAAATGGCATAAGGTTACATTTTCTTTCAGTGTCCGTATGGTTTCATCAGAAATTGGATACGATGAGTTTATCTTGTTTATAATATTGATCATAAGTAAATCCTTAATTATTTTCCATTACTTACATTTACTTCTCCAATAGCAGTTTACGGAGTGCCGGAATATCTTCAACAATGTAGTCTGCTCCGGCTTCTGATAATTCTTTATAATCTCCGAAGCCATATAAAACGCCGATGGAGTCTATGCCAACGTTCTTTGCCCCGATAATATCGTGCTTCCTGTCGCCAATCATAACGACTGAACTCAAGTCTATGATCTTGTTCGATTGTAATATGTAGTCGATCACATCTGTTTTGGTGTGCAGGGAACCGTCCAGACCGCTTCCGGCCACAAAAGAGAAGTAATTGCTTAATTCGAAATAGTCCAGGATACGTTTGGCGAATATTTCAGGTTTGGAGGTCGCCAGTATTACTATTTTATCCTTTAGCCGGGCTTCTGCCAGGAATTCGCCGATCCCCGGATATAGCTTGTTTTCCAGGATTCCTTTCTTCTCATATCTTTCCCTGTATTTTTCAACGGCAATGGCGGCTTGCTCGTCTGTAAAATTGTAGAAGTCTTTGAATGAATCCAATAAAGGAGGGCCGATGAATGGTGATAATTCACGTAAATCATCAACCTGAATGCCAAAGTGATTTAACGCATATTCGACACAACGGGTAATCCCTGTTTCTGAGTCGGTGATTGTTCCGTCAAGATCTAAAAGGAGATATTTATATTGTTTCATTTATTGACAGATGTGAACCTATATGACAAGCCTGATAGGAGCGGTCATATAGGTTCATATTTTCTATTATTATTTATTTCTTTGTCGCCCAAACTAATCCATCCTGACGGATATGCCATGTGTTCCCGTCTGTTCCCGGTGCTGTTATTTCATACATGGAAGGAGTCTGGAAAAGCTGGATTTGCTTAGCCTGTTCAGCCGGGCAGAGCTCTTCCGGTTTGAGGGCCGCCACAGAAGGGGCATATCCTCCGAATGTAGCTGCATATTCATTCTGACGATAATACAAATTGCGAAGAAGCCATTTGATCTCATCGTTCGGATCTTTCACGAACGGAGTTTCTCCTGTACCGGCTACTTTATCCGAGATTTGTACAAATCCCCAGTACTCAGGCATGTGGATGTTGATTACACCTGTCGGGGCCCATACCCAGTTGTATTCGCGTATCTTGTCTTCCCCTTTGATGGGCACTTTCACGTATTTTCCATCCTGTACATCTGTTGTCCATTCCACGCGGGAGAAGTTTGTACGGATATGTTCACCGGCAGTAGGTTTATCCTTTCCTCTGGCTACCTGATAGATGGAAGACCACGGAATGAATACTTCCACGCTCCATGATTTGTCGGTATCTTTCGGATTATTCAATGTACCGTCTACATAAACAGCTGATTTCATCCCTGCAAACTCCCAGTTGTTCAGTACCTGTGGATTGTCACGGTACGGTTTAGTCAGATATAAATCCCACTCCGTACCCAGTGCGTTTACTTCATATTCCAGGTAATTGTGTGTGTCGTTTGTCGGGTTGAGGAATATTTCGAAATCGTTATCGTGATAGATAACGGCATCATGTTCTTTGATCGTAGCCCATACATGGGGTTCTTCCATCAGGACGGCAAAGTACATACCATTGTCGTCGTAAGTCATTTTTGCCCGTGTCTGCAAAAGCGGTTTAGGACGTTTGTCGCCTTCGATATCCACAAAGTCGTTTGTCCAGGGAATGGCATCCCATTCTTCCGGCGACAGCTTTCCATCTATTTTGATAGGAGACGGGGTTTTGTAACACACATAAGTCGGCGGATTGTAAGGCGCCTGTGGCGTGTAAGTAATCTCTTTCCCTTTATCTTGTGGTGCTTGTGCACAAGAAAGGAGTAATAATGCTGCGACAGGTGCAGTAAAGACTGTTTTCTTCATTTGTTGATTTAATTTAGAGTGTTTATTCTGATTTATTTTGAATCATTTCGACAGCCGCTCCCAGCCAGGTATCTATATCATCCGGATAATGTTGGTCGGAGCGTGTTTCGCTGCGTTTGTGACCGAGTCGTACGACAACGGCATTGAGGTCGGGGATGATGAAGATGTATTGTCCGAGGATACCACGCATATAGGGTATTTCCATGCCGTTGTATGTGAGGTGCCAGAACTGGAACCCGTAACAGTGGTTCGTCTCATTATATTCTTTGAACAGTAAACTGGTATCGGGAGTCGTTGCTTCCTTCAGGTAAGAAGAGGAGATAAGCTGCCTGCCGTTCCAGTCGCCCTCGTTCAGGATCAGCTGTCCGAAACGGGCAAAATCGCGGGCATTGCTATTGAAGCAACAATAAGCTTTTTCGATACCGTCTTTTTTATCCAGACTCCAGAGAGCGTCTTCTTCCGCATTCATCGGAGTCCAGAACTTGCGTGAAACATAGGAACTGATATTTTCCCCGGTCGCCTTTTCAACGATAAAAGCCAGTAGCTGTGTCACACCACTCTGGTAGATAAAGTTGACTCCCGGTTCCTCGATTTCTTTCATGCCGAATGCAATCTGTTGCAAATCATCGCCGTAATACAATTTTGTAGTAGGAGAGAAGGGGGAGGAATAGGCTTCGTCAAAGTCCACTCCCGCACTCATCGTAAGCAGATGGCGGAGAGTTAGAAGTTTCCCGTTGTATCCCTGGAACTCCGGGAAGAAGTCGCTGACCGGTTGGTCGACATCTTTTATGAAACCATCGTCAATGGCTGCTCCTATTGCCAACGAGACAATACTTTTTGCCATCGAGAAGGAGTTGCTGTGAGACTCCGGAGAGTAATCTTCCCAATATTGTTCAAAAAGCAACGTACTGTCTTTGATAATAACGTAAGCAACCGTTCCCAGTTGCTCGAAAACCGGCAGATACTTTTCCGGGATGGAAACAGTATTGTATGCCTCCGATTGTATCCAGGGCTGCGGATCACCGGCCTTTACCGTCCGGTTCTCAAATATCGGATACTGGTCGATCTTGGGAAGTAAATGCGTAAGGGCACGGCGCAGATAATAGTTGGAGGGCAATACCAGATAGCCTCCGATACAGCATACTATCAAAAGTATTGCCCATCCTGCTTTTTTCATTTATTCTGTTTCTTCTTTATACCAACTTGAATACATGTGGTAGTTTTTAGCAATTTTCTGATTGATCTCTTTGGCCTGTTCGGGATCTACCTTCTTGACGAACTTGGCAGGTACGCCGGCGTAAATGCTACCCGGTTCGACAATCGTTTTGCTCAATACTACCGAACCGGCGGCAACGATAGCCCCTTCACCGATCACGGCATGGTCGAGTACTACAGAACCCATTCCGATCAGGGCGCCGTTACAAATCTTGGCTCCGTGAATCGTTACGTTATGTCCTACCGAAACATCGTCGCCGATCTCTATCGTCGATTTCTCATACAATGTATGCAGTACGGAACCATCCTGGATATTCACTCCGTTACCGATACGGATCGAGTTTACGTCACCACGTAAAACCGTACCGAACCAGATACTGCAACCCTCTCCGATTTCAACATCGCCGATAATAGCGGCGTTGTCTGCTAAAAATGTGTCTTTACCGATCTTAGGGGTAAAGCCTCTTACTGATCTTATTATTGCCATTGTTTTTGTTTTAAATTTCTGCTGTTTTTTCTTTCAACCAGGCTTTTTCTTCTTCGTTCAGATGCGGGCTTAACAAGTCGTACACCATCTGGTGATATTTATTTATCCAGGCACGTTCCCTAACCGACAACATCGGTACCATGATCAATTTGGTATCGATATAGCATAAAGTCAGGGTGTCGAAACCATAGAACTTACCATATTCTGTTTCGCTGTCTTCGCGGATCAGGATCATATTTTCTGTACGGATGCCGTACTCACCGGTACGATACATGGCCGGTTCGTCGCTCATCACCATACCCGGTTTCAACGGAACAGGATTTTCTTCCATACGGATACTTTGCGGGCCTTCATGTACATTCAGGCAGTGTCCTATACCGTGGCAGGTGCCGTGAAGATAGTTGATACCTGCATCCCATAACGCTTTACGGGCAAGAACATCGAGCAGGCAACCACGAATGCCGGCCGGGAATTTGCATTTGGCAATTCCGATCATGCCTTTTAGCGTGCGGGTGAAATCTTTTTTCATCTGTTCGGTCGGTTCACCCAGTGCGACGGTACGGGTAATGTCCGTCGTCCCGTCCAGGTATTGTGCGCCCGAGTCCATCAGGAGCAGGCTTTCCGGTTTCAGTTCCACGTCGGTTTCGGGAGTAGGAGCATAGTGAACGATCGCACCGTGTCCGGCATATCCGGTGATCGACTCGAAGCTGTCCATGATATACTGCGGTTGCTCGGCACGCAAGGCTGTCAGGCGGGCGGAAGCATCCAGTTCTGTCACTTTTTCACCGGCAGCCAGTTTCTTTTCCAGCCAAATGTAGAAACGGGTCAATGCGATACCGTCTTTCACGGTAGCATTACGGAATCCTTTTATCTCTGTTTCGTTCTTGATACTTTTCAGATGGTTTGCCGGAGTGATGCCTTCGATGATCGTGCATCCTTTCGGCAGGGCATTGTAAAGGGAAATGTTCGTTTTGGCCGGATCGATAAATACACGACTGTTTTCCGGGAGACGGGAAAGATACTTTTGTATCATTGTGTAATCGGCCAGCACGACACCTTCCTTTTTCAGATTCTCAGAAGCTTCCGCCGTTATCTTTTTCGGGTCGATGAAAAGAACGCTTTCATCTTCGGAGATAAAGGCATAACTGATAACAACCGGGTTGTAAGTGACGTCCGTGCCACGGATATTGAATGTCCAGGCCACTTCATCGAGAGCTGCCAGTATTCCGCAATCAGCACCTTCTTTACGCAGGTGGTTGTTTATCTCATCCAGTTTTTCGTGGACGGCCTTACCGCTCAGTTCAACCGGCATTTCAAACAAGGGGTTACCGGGAACAGCCGGCCTGTCTTTCCAGATCAGGTCTATCAGGTCGTAAGCTGTCTCCAGCCTGATCTCTTTCCGTCTCAGTGCTTTTTCAAGTTTAGCGGCTTCGGCAACACTATAGGTCAGTCCGTCTGTGCCGACTGTTTGTCCGCTTTGCAATTCATGGAGCAGGAATTCCGGAATGGTCGGAGTTTCCGGCAATGCCAGTTTATATAATTCGATACCGGATCCTTCCAGTTGTATGCCGGCTTGCAGGAAATAACGGGAGTCAGTCCACAAACCTGCTTTATCAGCCGTAATCACCACTGTACCGGCCGATCCGTCGAAACCGGATATCCAGCCGCGTGACTTCCAGCGGTCGGCCGGATATTCACTCAGATGAGGATCGGAACTGGGAATGATATAAGCATCGATCTTTTTTTCTTTCATTACCTCCCTCAGGGCGGCAATACGTTCAGGGATATTTGTTTTCATCGCATTACTATTTAGTCAACGTTACTATTGGCAAAGTTAATAAATTATTGGGAAAGAAGGGCGTATTAAAGTAGGTAAATTCCCCTGACGATCTCACTGACGATCTTCGGACGATTGTTTGTGGCTGTATTTGGTTGATATATAGATGTTTGCTTTCGGTTTATTGAGCACTCGCTGACGATCTACTGACGATCTCACTGACGCTCTCTTAATATAATAAGAATATATATATAAAGACATAAAAGGAATTTTGATTTTGAAAAATTAGTGAATGGTCTTTTATAATAAATAATTGGCACAATAGTCTCAGCTTGCCGGGCTCGTTGTGCTGGCGTTTTGTCTTAGTAGTGCCGGGAGGGCGGGACAACTAAGGGAGTAACGTTGTTTTAGGGATAAAAAATTGTGTTATATCGAATTTTTCCGATCTTTGTAGGAATGAGTGAATATAAAGAGAGAATGAGTAAAAGTAATATTACAGATTTAAAAACAGTCCGTCTTAGTGAGGATGCTGACTCCGTAGTTCTTTTGGATCAGACCCAACTACCGGAGAAAGAGGTTTATTTGTCCCTTTCCAATGCGGAAGATATCTGGGATGCTATTTACAAACTGAAAGTTCGCGGTGCTCCTGCTATCGGGGTGGCAGCGGCCTATGGCATTTATGTTTGCAGCAAACAGATCGGGGCGGCTGGCTTTGACGACTTTTACCAGGAATTTAAACGGATAAAAGATTATCTGGCTTCTTCCCGGCCGACGGCTGTTAATCTGGTGGCTGCGTTGAACCGGATGGAGAAAGTCGTGTTGGATAACCGTCAGGAAGATATTCCGGCACTAGTCCGGCTGTTGCATGATGAGTCTGTGGCTATCCGGGAGGAAGATGCTGCGGCATGCCGTCGGATAGGAGAGAACTGTTTGGCTTTATTGAAACCGGGTATGGGGCTTCTGACGCATTGTAATGCCGGTCATTTGGCCGTCTCCGAGTATGGAACGGCTTTGGCTCCGGTTTATCTGGGGCAGGAGCGGGGGTATAACTTTAGGGTTTTCGCCGACGAAACACGTCCTTTGCTGCAGGGAGCCCGTCTTACGGCTTACGAACTTCAGCGTTCCGGAGTGGATGTTACGCTGATCTGCGATAATATGGCTTCTTCCGTTATGCAGAAAGGGTGGGTACAGGCTGTGATAGTCGGTTGCGACCGGGTGGCTATGAACGGTGACGTAGCCAATAAGATCGGAACATCCGGCGTTGCTATTCTGGCCCGTCATTACGGTATCCCGTTTTATGTGCTGGGACCGACCTCTACGATTGATAAGCAATGTCCTGACGGAAAGTCTATTGTAATAGAAGAACGAGCTCCGGAGGAAGTGTCGGAAATGTGGTATGCTCACCGGATGGCTCCCCGGGATGTTAAGATTTTCAATCCGGCTTTCGATGTTACACCTCATGAGTTGATAACTGCGATTATTACGGAAAAAGGAGTGGCCTATCCCCCATTTACGGATAGCCTTAGTGACTAGAAGGCAGAGCTTCTGACTGTTAAAGCATTCATAGAAAAAGAAAAAATACGAATTATTGTCGGAAAGTTTTGCTAATAACGAAAGAATCAGTAATTTTGCTGCCCATTTTGAGGATGTAATTAAAAACAATATAATAAATTAAATTATGATCGTAGTTCCATTGAAAGAAGGCGAAAACATCGAAAAAGCGCTGAAAAAGTTTAAAAGAAAGTTCGAAAAAACAGGAGTTGTAAAGGAATTGAGAAGCCGTCAGGCGTTCATCAAACCTTCTGTTGCCAAGAGAAAACAGAACATGCGTGCTGTTTACGTTCAGCAATTGCAGCAGATCGAAGAATAAATATCTTACCAAACTTGTTTTATTGAATTCTTATTCCTATTTTCGTTGCATAAAAGTTGATGCAACGCAGATATGTTGATAGATTCGTTTTTAGATTATCTTCGGTATGAGAGGAACTACTCCAATTATACGATAGGAGCTTATTCAAAAGATTTGCGCCAGTTTGAAGATTATGTAAAAAAGTATAAGGAAGGCATATTTGATCCGGTGGATGTCGATACGGATTTAGTGAGAAATTGGGTAGTCGTTTTAATGGACGAAAAGCTTTCTCCAGTGTCGGTCAACCGGAAATTAAGTTCTTTGAAGTCTTTTTTTAAATTCCTTATGAAGCAGGGAAGCATCTCTGTTAATCCATTAAGGTTAATAACCGGGCCGAAAACAAAGAAACCGTTACCTTATTTTATAAAAGACAAGGAAATGGAGTTTTTGCTGGACGGTGATGGATTTGGTGAGGATTTTGAAGGTGTAAGGAATCGTCTGATGCTTGAGATGCTTTACGATACAGGTATCCGCCGTTCGGAGTTGATAGGAATGCAAGATTCCGATGTAGACTGCGAATCGATGCAGATACGGGTAACAGGAAAGCGTAATAAGCAACGGTTGATCCCATTTGCAGAAGGATTAAAAAACTTAATACAAGCATACACTGAAGTTCGAAATCGTGAAGTTGGTTCGGAGAGCGGATGGTTTTTTGTAAGAAAAAACGGGGAACAATTATCGGCAGGTATCGTTTATACTATTGTAAAGGATAAATTGTCGGAAATCCCAACATTGGCGAAGCGTAGCCCTCATGTATTGAGACATTCGTTTGCAACAAGTATGTTGAATAATGGAGCAGAGTTGAATGCGGTGAAAGAGATACTCGGACACAGCAGTTTGGCTTCAACCAGCGTTTACACACATACAACCTTTGAGGAATTAAAAAAAGTGTATCATGCTCATCCAAGAGCGAAAAAAGAAGGAGGTTAATTATGGACATTAGAATTCAAGCAATCCATTTTGACGCAACAGCTCAGTTAGAAGCGTTTATTCAGAAGAAAGTTAGTAAGTTGGAGCAATACTTCGACGGCATAATATTAGCAGAGGTTACGCTGAAGGTTACAAAACCCGAATCAGCAAAGAATAAAGAAGCCGCTGTGCGTCTTATAATAAAGAATGGAGATTGTTTTGCAGAGAAAGTGAATGATACTTTCGAGGCGTCTATCGACGAATGTGTCGAAGCATTGGAAAAACAATTAGTTAAATTCAAGGAAAAAATCAGAGCCAAATAAAAAAAACGGTAGATAAATTTGGTATGTAAGAAATAATATCTAAATTTGCAGCCGTTTCGCCTACCCGACGAAACGGCTTCTTTTAGAAAAGAAGGTTCGCCTCTTTAGCTCAGTTGGCCAGAGCACGTGATTTGTAATCTCGGGGTCGTTGGTTCGAATCCGACAAGAGGCTCAAAAAAGGAAAAGCATCTCGGCACTGCCGGGGTGCTTTTTTTGCGTTTATTCTTCTGATGGTTCATGAAAAAGGAAAGGGATGAACCTGTTTATGATACATCCCTTTTCGCATTTACATTCAATTATTATAAATAACTAACCTTTTATCATGCTATGCTATCATGATTTTGTTTAGCCTTTTACTACAATTCGTTTATATCCGTATACAGCGCGGTCTCCCAACTCTTCTTCAATACGAAGCAGCTGATTGTATTTTGCCATACGGTCCGAACGACTTAGAGAACCGGTCTTGATTTGTCCGCTGTTGGTTGCTACGGCAATATCTGCAATGGTTGCATCTTCTGTTTCGCCTGAGCGGTGTGAAGTGACCGTCGTATATCCATGGCGGTGTGCCATTTCAATAGCGTTCAGTGTCTCTGTCAGTGAACCGATTTGATTAACCTTGATCAGGATAGAGTTTGCACATCCCTTCTCGATACCCATTGCGAGGAAGTCAACGTTCGTAACGAACAGGTCATCACCTACCAACTGGCATTTTCCGCCTAGCGTGGAGGTTAGCATTTGCCAACCGGCCCAGTCATTCTCGTCCATACCATCCTCGATAGAATCAATCGGGTATTTGTTCACCAACTCACTCAGATAAGCGACTTGTTGCTGGGCGTTACGCTTAGCGCCTTTCTCACCCTCGAATTTCGTATAATCATACACACCATCGTGATAAAACTCGGAAGCAGCGCAATCCATGGCTATCGTCACATCCTTGCCCGGCTCATATCC
>OGYB01000083.1_pt1 | contig 80660 bp, 71 predicted proteins | sample 1576421 | NCBI WGS metagenome assembly OGYB01 (sample SAMEA3541577, study PRJEB24748) | human gut metagenome | biome: human gut; feature: human-associated habitat; material: faeces | place: China | collected 2012
AATAACCTGAAAAAAGTAGATGTAAGCATTCCTTTAGGGATGTTGGTATGTGTGACGGGAGTCAGTGGAAGTGGCAAGTCGTCGTTGATCAACGGGACTTTGCATCCGATCCTGACCGAAAAGTTCTATCGCGCGATTACCTCGCCTCTTCCTTATAAAGCTATCGGGGGAATCGAACATATCGATAAAGTAGTGGTGGTGGATCAAAGTCCTTTGGGCCGTACCCCCCGTTCGAATCCGGCGACCTATACCGGTATCTTTACCGATATACGTAAGATTTTCGAGAAGTTGCCGGAAGCTCAGATTCGCGGATATGGAGCCGGACGTTTTTCATTCAATATTCCCGGCGGACGTTGTGAAGAGTGTAAGGGAGCCGGAGTGAAGACGATAGAGATGAATTTCCTGCCGGATGTGTATGTGCATTGTGAAGCTTGCGATGGAAAGAGATATAATAAAGAGACTCTGGAAGTGAGGTATCGCGGAAAATCGATCGGCGATGTGCTGAATATGACGATCAATCAGGCAGTCGAGTTTTTCGAAAATGTCTCTTTCTTGCAACAAAAGCTGAAGGTGCTTCAGGATGTGGGATTAGGCTATGTGAAACTGGGCCAGCAATGTACGACTTTGAGCGGTGGAGAATCACAACGAATCAAGTTGGCGGCTGAACTGGCAAAGAAAGATACCGGTAAGACACTTTATATTCTCGACGAACCGACAACGGGATTGCATTTCGAGGATATCAATATACTGTTGGAGGTTATACAGAAACTGGTGAATAAAGGAAATTCTGTCATCGTTATCGAGCATAACCTCGATGTTATTAAAGTGGCCGATTATCTGATCGACATGGGACCTGGAGGGGGGAAAGAAGGAGGAAAGATCGTGGCTACAGGTACACCCGAAGAGGTAGCTGAATGCAAAAAATCGGAGACCGGTAAATTTCTGCGGGAAGAGTTGAAAAGGTAAAAGGCTAAAGGCTATAAGCTATAAGCTAAAGGCTAAAGGCTATAAGCATATATTTCGAACTGCCTATAGCTTTTAGCTTATAGCCTTTAGCTTTTAGCTTATAGCCTATAGCTTTTAGCTTAATTTTTCCAGGGTATAGCGGATCAGTTTATTCATATAGCTGTGGTAATCGGCGGAGGCATCTCCGTTTATCCGGTTGGCGATGATCAGGCAGATGGTGGCGGCCCGATGCCCCAAAAGGTTACAAAGGCCTGTGATAGCTGCACTTTCCATTTCATAGTTGGTCACTTTGTAGCCTTCGTAGCGGAAAGCGGTGATCCGGTCGTTGATTCCCGGCATGGCTAGCGGCAGACGCAGGACACGTCCTTGCGGGCCGTAAAATCCGACTGCTGTCAGGGTAACTCCTTTGATGGTGTGTTCTTCGTCATACAGGCGGTCTACTAATCCGGGATCGGCATTGACTACATAAGGGCGGGCTGCAGAGGGGGTCCATCGGCAATGCCGGATAAAAGCTTCTTCGAACGGATGGTCGCAAACCGATTCGTTGTTTGCATAAAACCTCAATACCCCGTCGCAGCCGATGCTTTTTTCCGAGATGACAAAAGAATCTACCGGAATGTCGGCTTGTACCGAACCGGAAGTACCGATACGGACGATATTCAGGGTACGGCCGATCGCTTTTATTTCTTTGGTTTTCAAATCGATATGGGCCAGAGCATCCAATTCGTTGATAACGATATCGATATTATCCGGACCGATACCGGTGGAAATCACGGAAAGCCGGTGACCCCGGTAACTGCCGGTGATGGTGTAAAATTCGCGGTTACTTTTTTTCAACTCGATTTGTTGAAAATGGGAGGCGATGGTTTCCACCCGTCCCGGGTCACCGACCAGAATGATGTCGTCGGCAAGGTCCTCCGGAAGTAAATGCAGATGGAAAATACTGCCGTCCTCATTGGTAATCAGTTCTGAAGATTTTATAGAGGCCATATTGTTTTTCTTTATGCTTTAAACGCAGTCAAATTTAACGATGTTTGGTTTATTAACCAAATAATCCGGTTCTTTATTCTCCTTGCAGCTTATAGTACCCCCCGTGTTTGTTCTCGATGCTTAGCGCGGGATCTTCACTCAGTTCCTGGCGGCACCACTTTTTAAGAAAGAAAAACGATGTAAATCCCTGAATTTCAAAGAAGTTCAGGGATTTCTCATTTCCAAGAATAGGTAAAATAAGTGGGATTGAAGCAGACTATACGTCCTTATTCGGGGGACAGTTTTAGAAAGCCTTGAATGTTCCACTGCACAATAGCTACTTCATTCTTTTACAGCACGCTGCGCTTTTTTACACAACAGAGTCCTCGGTTCGATTTCCTAACTTTGTATCATTAAAAATTGAGCTGTATGGAAAGAAAAAGATTCAGTGTTTTGTTCTTCATCAAGAGAAGCAAACTGTTAAAAAACGGGGAAGCTCCCGTGCGTGTGCGTGTTACTTATGACCGCTTGTATGTGGAACTTCAACTAAAACGAAGCGTAAAAGTCCCACTTTGGTCGCAGGACAAAGAGAAATCAATAGGCAAAGACCGCAATTCCATAGAACTAAACCATTACATTGATGCCTTACGTGTGAAATTCTATCAAATCTATCAAGATTTAGAACTGGAGGGAAAGATTATTTCTGCCCATGCCATAGTAAACCGCTATCAGGGAAAGGACGAAACTTTCAAGACATTATATAATGTATTCAAGGAGCATAACGACAACTGCCGGAAGCTAATCGGAACGGATTATGCCGACATTACCGTAAGACGTTACGATAATTGCCTTAAATATCTTATGGAACTGGTGAAACGAGATTATAAGGTAGATGATATTCTACTACGTGAAGTAAACGGGGAATTGGTGCGTAACTTTGATTTATACCTGAAAACGGAAAAGCATTGCGCACAAAATACTGTTATCCGTTATATGAAGTGTTTCAAGAAAGTGATAAACCTTGCCATTGCAAATGAATGGATAACAAAAAATCCATTTGCCGGAATCAAGTTTCACGAGATAGAAGTAAACAAACAGTTCCTTAGCCAAGCCGAAATAAATAAGATATGGCAGAAAGAGTTCAAAATAGAACGGCTGGAACTGGTACGGGATGTATTTATCTTCTGTGTGTACACGGGACTGGCGTTTATAGACGTATATAATTTACGTCCCGAACATATTTCAGAGGATAGCAACGGCAACTTGTGGATAGTAAAAGCTCGTGAAAAGACAAACAATCTTTGTAATATTCCACTTCTGAGTATTCCGAAACAGATACTTGACAAATACAAGGACAATCCGTATTGCCTTGACAAAGGCGTTATGTTGCCAGTTCCCTGTAATCAAAAGATGAACAGTTATTTGAAAGAAATTGCCGACCTGTGCGGAATTAGAAAAAATCTAACCACGCACACCGCCCGACACAGCTTCGCAAGCGTCATTGCACTGGCTAACAATGTATCACTTCCAAATGTGTCTAAAATGTTGGGACATTCTTCTACGAGAATGACACAGCATTACGCAAAGGTATTAGACCTAAGTATTTTGAAAGATATGCAAAATGTTGAAAATCTATTACTACTGTAACATATTAGGGAGAAGATGAAGTTCATCTTCTCCCTACAGTATAGCAATAATTACAAAATAAACGAACCCAATCTCACAAGTAAAAAAATCAATAGTCCGAATATTACTATTATTGATTTAAAAGCAAATATCATTCCAGCAAACATATTTCCAATAGGAGACAGAACTGTTACGATAACACATAAAGTCAACAAAGAACAAATCCATAAAGCTGTATATTTTTTCTTTACCAAATCAATATATCCCATTTGTTCTTTTAGTTCTTCTCCATTTCTTAATATTATATCAATCTCTTTAGGGATCAGTAAATCTGAATATCGTTTTTTTAAAACAACATATCGATTGCTTATGTTTTTCTTCTCTACTTCAATATCACCTCGCATCCAAAGTAAATATAAAAATGAAATAAAAAAGACGGCATAACACAATATGCAAACTTCCTTTGTAAATAAAAAATAAGACTTAGAATTACCACCTAATACTTCTAAAACGATAGTACTAAAAAAGAACGTAATACAGGCAAGAAGATTGTGTTTAAACCCTTCTAAAAAATCTTTTTTAACAGCAGAAGACAAAGAGATTATAGCATCAAGTTCTTGATAAATCTGATTTCTAATAGCAACATATTTATCTAGATTTTCTTTTAAATAGGTCTTAAATGAAGACTGAATAGAAATAAAAACATTATCTTCAATAGCAATATTATCATTTGCAATAAAAAGGCTTAATACATTTCTTGCAATACCGATCTTATCTGTTTTATTACCTTCTCCAATATAAATCCATCTAAATATTTTAAAATACTCGTTTTCGGTATTTTTTAGTAATGAAAATGAATTATCAATATTCAACTCTCCATTAATCTTATAACCACAAAGTTTGTAAACCAGTTTTCCATCCTTTGCATTCAATGATACTATATCTAAAATAGAGCACAATGAAAAAACAGCCGATAGAACATCAAATGTTTCTTGAAATATATTTTCCACATTACTTCTTTGAGTTATATGAAAATATAGAGGGGTCAATTTGTATACATCAAGATTTCCCCAATACACATTTTCTCTAATATCCTCTAAACAATTTACTATATGAGGCTTTTCTTCCCTGTTGTGGGAGAAATAGAACCCCTCTGTTTTAAAAGAACATATATCATCCTCCAAAAGATAAAAGACTATCCCCCTCTTCAACTCTTCTTTTGATAAAACAAATAATCGGTTTTCCCATGTCAAGTCATTCCAATAATTACATAAAGCTATAAAATCATAAATATTCAATACCCTTTCTCTAATTTCTTTTCTAATTTTTACTAGAATAGAGAAAGAGTTTACAACTTCTATATCATCAGGATCATTTAAATCTAAACTTGCAAGTTTATCACTAATATGACTTACAAAGTTTTCTACATCAGTTATACTATGCAAAGAATTAATGGTTATTTCAGAATTGCCACAATACAAAAAATCAAACTGACAATCATCCAGTATTTGCGCATAAAATAAGTTTATATCATCAGCTATCACACAAAATGGACGAGGTAATCGAAAGCATACCTCAACTTCATTAAATGATTCTTTCAATAAGAGATCTTGTACACCAATCCCAAATGTTGTCGAAATAAGATTAATCAGTTTCATTGCGTTTAAAATAATCATATCCAGAATCTGTTTTTATCTGAATCCATTTTCCATCTTCATTCTTTAATGGAATAATAAGACTTTTCTCTTCTTGAAAACTCATATCATCTATTTGCAATTTCAACTTTGGACTTAATGGAATATTTCTTTTAACTCTACGATTTATACTTGCAGGTATAATAGAAAAAGATGTATCGAAATTTTTATTTTCAGACATTTTGTTTACCTTGTCCTTACACCTGTCAAGAGAGAGCCCTTCAAGAATTGGAGTATAATGCTCCCAAACATGTTGCAGATATTCAGATAAATTAAACTCCTCATGACTTCTAAAATAATAAATTGTATTGTCCCGTAGTACTCTATAATCATCTGGACTTTTCACTTTCACCGAAAAGATAATCTTATCGATCAAATGCGTCAATACTTTCTCAGTATTCTTTGCATCAGAATTACAAAGCTGTACATCCAAATATCCTTCCCACCAATATCTAGCCGAGCGTCCTGAAGGATCATAGATAAAAGCATTGATTAACTGATTATCAACTATCTCACAAAAGAATGATTTATACGTTTTCTTATTCAATGGAATGCCTCTTCTAGTCAACAGCTCTCTCTCATCGAGAAATTTATCATGGTCAGTTTTAGTTATTATGAAATAAGTCTTACCATCGTCCTCTACCAACAAATGAAACAAACTACCTTTAGGTATTTGTGTAATAGAGCCATATAGTTCTTGAGCATCTTTTTCTTTACGAAGCAATCTTTCGGCACTAATGGTAACAGATGAATTTTGTATTTCTACAATATCATTCTCAATTCCTTCAACAATAGCACTCAAGAGTCTATTATCAGGAGGAATCAAACAAGCTCTCTTATTCTTACCTGAGAATATCTCATTTAGAATTGATTGCACTATTGGCTCAATATCACTATAATGTTCTGTTAGATCTACAGCATCGATTGTATTCAAACTTTGTTCAATATGGTGCAGAAAAGCCTTTCTAATGTTCATAAGCATTTATATTTAAGTAACATAAGACAAATGTAGCTCTTTTTCTGCACATAATAATCAAACTCTTTAGCCTATTTTATACGATCATAAAAGAAATGTGTTAATAACTTCTTCGATAATGATTTTCTAAAAGGACACAAATTTCTGATTCTTTATAAATTATCTTTCCTGGAAGCTGTACATATCCCAACAGTCCTGTATCTCTGTAATCCTGCAAAGTTCGCTTGCTGATACACAGCTTTTGACAGACTTCCTCACCTGTCAGGTAATGTTCGCCACCCAGTACCGGATGATAATTCGTTACCATGTATTCCACATTCTCCAACATCCGGTCAAGGGATGAAAACAAGACTTGTGTTATATTGGAATCTTTCGTTATCAAATCCATAGGTTCTATTTTTTAGAGTTATTCTTCACGTGATTTTGCATAAAGGTTTCCACATCCGAAACCTTATAATAAATCTTGTTATTGATTTGCGAATAAGGTAATTTACCCGTATCACGATAGGTTTGCATCGTCCGGGCAGACACGTTCAGCAAACGGCAGGTTTCGCAGTTATCCAACCACTTATCCTGTTTTCTCCGCAAAGGAATACACAGGGCATCCATACGATTGATAAAGTGGTTAAATTTTTCCTGCCAAAGCTCGAATGTTTTCTTTTCAATGGTTACTATTTCCATATTTCATTATGTTTTGATATTACTTCTTTTTTCTTGTTTGATGCAAATATATAGCCTTGAATAATAGCTTGTTTCAGACTGTCCGCAGATGTCCTTATATGTCCTCATTTGTCCCACTTGCATAGAGAAAAGTATAAGAAAAACCCAAAAAGGTAAGCGATATAAAGAACTTCGTTCACATTTCATTCCCTATTATAATAAGGTAAAGAACACAAGCGAACTTTCACAGTCTGATAGTATTTTGAAGCAGAGCCGAGCAAAGCAATTCCAAATGCCTGACGCTTTGTTTTTTACCATTTTTTCTTATTTTATTTGTGGTGCTAATTCAAAAAACAAAGCACCATGAACAATCCTTTTGAAGAAATTTTCAAGCAGCTGGAAAACATCGAAAAGATGATTTCCCCCATAGTCAGTTCTTCATCCAAAGAACCGGACAGCAAGCAATCCGTTTTAGTCAAAATATCCGTAGCCAGCCGGATAACCGGATATTCAGTTAATTACCTCTACCACTTAGCCAGCAGCGGAGCAATACCATGTGTCAAACGTGGACGCTCCTTACGTTTCGATGTGGACGAGTTGCAGCGGTGGATGCAGCAACAATATGTACCAGCTTCCAGCAAACTATCCGATGAAAGAGAAAAGGGATAACGAAGCGGAACACACCGAGGGTAGGTTATCCAAGAACGAGCGCATCGAAAGGCAGCTTAATTCCTTGTACGACTTCCGGTTTAATATTGTGAAAAGCAGGACAGAATACCGGGCTGCAAATACTTCCGGTTTGTATCAGCCAGTCACAAAGTTTGCTTTGAACTCTTTCAGGCGCAAACTGGATGTTACCGCAGGTATTACCACCTCTGCCGAAAACATCCGTATGATATTGGAAAGCGATTTCGCAAATAAGGTGCATCCCATACGGGAATACCTTACTGCCCTACCCTTGTTGAATCCTGCCGGACATGGATATATCAAAAAACTGTTGAACACGGTGCAAGTAGCCAATCCCGGCAAGTGGGAGGAGTATTTTACGAAATGGCTTGTCGGTGTGGTAGCTAATGCCATGAATGATACAGGCTGTCAAAACCATACTTGTTTAGTCCTTACTGGCGACAATCAGGGACAGTTCAAAACATGGTGGCTGGATAACCTTTGCCCGTCATCGCTAAAAAATTATCTATTTACCGGGAAGATAGACCCACAAAGCAAAGATATTCTGACACTGATAGCCGAATATCTGTTTATCAACATCGACGACCAGCTAAAGGAACTCAACAAGCAGAATGAAAACGCATTAAAGAACCTGATAACCACCCCGGCAGTTAAATACCGCAGACCGTATGATATTTACATAGAGGAATATCCGCATTTAGCCAGCTTCATGGCTTCGGTGAACGGTAACGAGTTCTTGACAGACCCGACAGGGAACAGACGATTTCTGCCTTTTGAAGTCCTGCACATTGATAAACCGACAGCAGAAAGTATCAACATGGATAATGTCTACTCCGAAATCATGTACTTGTATCGGCAAGGTGTACGCTATTGGTTTAATGATGCGGAGATTGAAGAACTGCACCTGACAAATGCGGAATTTGAGGTGCAAACGGTTGAGTTTGAAATGCTGATGCAGTATTTTGAGAAGCCCACAGAGGAAGAAGAAAGCCTTTTCTTTATGACAACAGCGCAAATTCTCACTTGTTTACGGGATGTCTGCCCTATGCAGTTATCTGAAAAACGGTTGGGGGAAGCATTGCGGAAAGCCGGATTTAAACGGGTACAAAAGCGTATCAGCAACTGCAACTATTCAGTATATGGGTACAGAATAAAGCCTGTTTCCATACCCTACACCGATAACGATTACGGTTAACACAGCCGTTTTATAATTGGCACAGTTACTCCCATGTAGTAACTACCGCAAAACATCTTACTGTGTTTTATTCATTGAATACCAATCATTTATACAATACGCAGTAAAGAAGTAAGATAAAACCCTGAACTTTCAGGAAATTAAAAAAAAAGAAAAGTCAGAAAACAACATAGGTAATATTTCTATCTCTTTTGTATAGAATAACTTACTTATCTTACTGCATAGAGTATAATCCGTTGAAAGAAAAAGAGATAGGTGCAAAAAGTTGACTATTTTTCTTCTTACTCGCTTCTTACTTCATTACTGCAATTTACAAACATTCAAAAATAAAGATTATGACTTATCAGGAAGCTAATCATATCAGTATCAAAGACTATCTGAAATCATTGGGCATTCTGCCCGCAGTGGATAAATATTATTACGGCATGTACCATAGTCCGTTCCGTCAGGATGATACGCCCAGTTTCAAGGTGGATTACGGTGTAAACCTGTGGTGTGACTTCGGGACAGGCGAGGGTGGCTCGCTCATCGACCTTGTAATGAAGCAGCACGGGTACAACGCCTACGATGCTATCTGTCGGCTGGAACAGTATTCATCCGGAAATTCTTTTTCTTTTCAAGGAAAAGAGGTTTCAGAAAAGAATCAGCATGAAAGGAAACAACCGACCAGCCCGATAGAAATCCGTAAAATCCAGCCGTTGCAGAATCCAGCACTCATAGATTATTTGAGAAGCAGGAACATTCCACCTCAAATGGCAGTACACTATGTGCAGGAAATGTATTACCGTATCGGCGACAAACCTTATTTTGCACTCGCTTTCAAGAACGATGCCGGAGGTTACGAGCTTCGCAATCCACGTTTCAAGGGCAGTACATCACCCAAAGACATCACACACATACGGCAGTCAGGCAAAAAGAACGATAGCTGTTTTGTTTTCGAGGGAGTTATGGACTATCTTTCTTTTATCGCCATCCGGCAGAAAACAAATCCTACCTATCCTTGTCTTGACTGGCAGGATTATGTTATCCTGAACTCAACCACAAATGTAGATAAAGCCTTATACCCGTTAGCCGAATACGAACATATCCACTGCCTTTTGGATAATGACGATGCAGGGCGTAAAGCTACCCAAGCCATACAAAAAGAATATTGTTGGCATGTACGTGATTCATCACATCTGTACAATGAATACAAGGACTTGAACGATTACCTGTGTGGGAAGAAGTTCAACCAAGCAGAGAATAGGATGCAACAGTCAACCCAACAAACGCAGTCGGAGAAACAAAAACAGTCTGCCAAGCAACAACAGCAGGAAGATAAAAATAGACAAACTCCCGATGAAAAAAGAAAAAGGGGCAGGCGGTTGTAATTAGTAGAACAGGCAAAGCATACCAACGGCAAGCGGTATGATTTAGGGGAGCAAGGTTATGTTTCGGTAGACCGAAACACCGTGCTTTGCTCATCGCAAAGGGAAATTTCTCCCGTTGGTCGCAATTTCTAAGATACCACCTAAAAAGCAAAAACGTATGACAGAGATAAGAAACAAATCAGGAGGTCGACCGGCAAAGAACCGGATAGACAAACAAAAACGGGTAGTCAGTACGAAGCTGACAGAGTTACAGTATTACGCTATCAAGAAGCGAGCCGGAGAATCCGGTCTGCCTATTAGCGAATACGTCCGGCAAGCGATTATTTCGACAGAGGTAACACCCCGACTGAACAAGCAGGACGCAGACAGTATCCGCAAGTTAGCCGGAGAAGCCAACAACCTCAACCAGCTTGCGCACCGTGCCAATGCAGGAGGTTTTGCGCTCGTGGCAGTGGAGCTTGTGAAACTGAAAAACAGGATTATTGAAATCATAAACCAGTTATCGGATGATTGGAAAAATAAAAAAGGGAAGCGGATTTAAAGGTTGTGTGAACTATGTACTCGGCAAGGAACAGGCAGCTTTGCTTCATGCGGAGGGAGTGTTAGCCGAAAGCAAGCAGGACATTATCCGTAGTTTCTGTATGCAAACAGAAATGAATCCCGGTTTGAAGAAGCCAGTCGGACATATTGCGCTAAGTTATTCGGTAGTGGATGCCCCAAAACTAACAGACGAGAAAATGATACAGTTGGCACAGGAGTACATGCGTGAAATGAAAATCACCGATACGCAGTATATCATCGTGCGGCATCAAGACCGGGAGCATCCGCATGTGCATATCGTATTCAACCGGATAGATAATAACGGTAAAACCATTTCAGACAGTAACGATATGTACCGGAACGAGCAAGTTTGCAAGAAGCTGAAAGAAAAACACGGACTGTATTTTGCCAAAGGGAAAGAACAGGTGAAACAACATCGTCTAAAAGAGCCGGACAAAACGAAATATGAGATTTACACGGCTGTAAAGAATGAAATCAAAAAATCAAGGAACTGGCAGCAGTTACAGGAGCAGTTAACGGAAAAAGGTATCAGCATTCAGTTCAAACACAAAGGTCAGACGGATGAGATACAGGGTATTTCCTTTTCCAAAGGTGAATACACGTTCAAAGGCTCGGAGATTGACCGCAGTTTCAGTTTTTCCAAACTGGATAAATATTTCGGGGATGCAGGGTTGACAACAGCCGGAAGCAACAAACAGACAATTACCATACAAACACAGGAGCCAGCAATAAACAAAAGTGATAATTCGCTACTGGCAGGTTTAGGTGGTCTGTTTTCTGTTTCGTCCTCTCCGGTTGATGAAACGCCTGACAATCCCGATTTGAGAAAGAAGAAGAAAAAGAAACGACAATTAAAGTTATAAGCGTATGGAAGAAAATTTGATTTTAGAGGGGCTTCTCTCTATAATTACGGAACTGAAAGAGAAGCAGGAGCAACAGGTGACACCAGCCAGTCGGGAGGAAACGATAAACCGACTGGATGTTATCGAGCAGCGTATTTTGGAATTACAGGGAAAGCCTGCCATTCCTGAAAACATAGTGCAGGAGATTTTAAGTCAAATCGCCAGTATTAAGCAAGGACAGTCCGAGAACCAAAAACAAGACCTTGAAGATATAAAGGGGCTTATCGTAGCTTCACACAGATATTTCAAGGAGAAAGTAAAGATATTGTTTCCAGCTGACACACAACAATTGGAAAAGATAGAACCCAGTTCTTTATATGACAAATTTCTAAACCGAATTACTCCCTACTTAAAACCTAAATACTTTCTTTTTTCAGCAGGAATACTCATTTGCCTTGTATCGTTAGTCCTGAATATCCGTTTTGCTGAACGGATGCAGCAGTTACAGGACAATGATATAAAATACCGTTATCTCCTGATGAAAGGAAAGACAGACGGTAACAGTTTAGATTTGCTGGAAATGAATTTCAGCCGGAAACGGGATAATGCTTTTATTCAAAGCGTAACAGATACGGTTATAGATTTTGAATATCGTAGCCGTAAGCAAGCGGAAGCGTTGGAACGTGCAAGGCTGTTGGACGAGCAAGCCAAACAGTTAAAAAAGGAAGCGGATAAGTTAGAAAAACCATAGAAAAGAAAGAGCCGGAGTAAGTGATACCCACCACTCCGGCTTATCTGTCTTACTTCTTTTCCCCGAACTGCTTTTCAAAGTTACAGAGCATGACCGCATTAAACCGTTCCTTGATGAACTTCCGGACATCCGAAGCCCGGTAATAGACTTTTCCGCTAATCAACATATAGGGAAGCTCGTTTTTGCTTCGTAGCCGTTGCAAAGTTCTGATGCTAATTTTGAACAATAGGCATAAATCTTGATTATCCAGTAGGTTATCATCTTCGGACAGCACTTTATCGGCATTGCGCAATATTCGTACATCCTTGCAAAGCTCATCCAATTTGTCAAATAGCTTTTGCATCCATTCCTTGAAATCATAGTTTTCTATATACATATTTGCTTCATTTTTCAGATTATACATTAATGATTGTCAATCGATTGATGAAGCAAAGTTCGGAAAACCAGTGCAAAGAAATTACGGGGTAGCACATGGAATCCCCTATAAATTAAAGCTAAGTCATTGATTATCTATATCCTTTTTTATCATGTTCGTTTCGGATAAGGTCAGATAGTCCATTAAGAAATCCGGTTATTTTTCCCGGCTTGCGCTTTATTACGTCCTCATGCTTTTGGTGATAGTCTTTCAGTTGAATGTTAAATACCCATTCAAAGGCTTTAGACAAGTCGGACAAGAAAGCAGGTTTGCCATTTTTATAGACGATACGTTTGGAAAGGAATAAACCGCTGATAATTTCCATTATATCAATCAGGTTTGTTTTGTCTGCCAAATAAAGAGGGGAAAAAGGTTGTTTGTTAAAGTGTGATTTGAATTGTTCCGGGTACTTGATGTGCCATTCAACAAGGCGTATTTCATTGTTCAGTAATCCTATCGCTTCATCAACAAGATACAAATAAGGCATTTTTTTCTTGCTCAAACCGTACATGATACGATTTAAGTCTATGCAATCCGAATGAAAAATAGCGTAATAAAACGCTATTATCCTGTTCGCTGATACTGAAATCAGCCAAATGAATAGCCAATTCTTCAATAGCTTCTGTAAACTCTGATACGGAAACTTTACGTTGTGAGCATTCCGATAATAATCGAAAGAAACTCAAATCTGATATTTTGTTCATACAATAGAAATACTAAATGTTTTTTTATTAAGCACATATATTTGTCATCCCATTAAATAGCATTCAAGTGAAGCTATTGAATAAAAAACATTCCCAGCATTGTGAGCTTCTAATTTTTGTGCATCTAAGCAAGAAGTTACCCATGAAGCAGATAAACATCGTATTCTAACTTCCCTACAAGACACAATATCTGAAACTGTATCACCTATATATATCATTTCATCCGGTTGTAATTTATAATCTGCGAGCAGTTCCCTAAAATTCTCTGCTTTATTATTTTTGAAAGGATTTCCAGTTTTTACTTTATCAAAACACGTGTCCATATTAAATTGACGTAATGTTATCGCACAGCTCTTTTCTCCTTTTCCTGTAACCAAAGCAATAAGAATAGATTTCTTTTTTAACTTCTCAATCAGTTCTGTTATACCGTCAAAAGGACGAGGGCACATTATATGCATTTGTTCGTATATCACGTAGAAGTCATCCAAAGCATTTTCCCAATTATAACCAACAAGTTTTTTTATCATCCCTTTTTCATTTAACCCAAAAGTTTCTAAAATATCATTTTCGGATATATCATTAAGAGTAACATAGGGAGTTACTGCCTTTTTTAAGGCTTTGAGGCACATGGGAATTGTATCTCCGATTGTACCATCTAAATCAAAGGCTACTAATTTAATCATAACCTTACATTTGATTGATTTTCCGTATCACCCGGCAAGGATTTCCTACCGCCAAGCTATTTGCCGGAATATCTTTAGTTACAACACTTCCTGCACCAATCACACATTTTTGCCCTATTGTCACTCCCGGTAAAATAATTACTCCACCACCAATCCAGCAGCCATCCTCTATCATGACAGGGAGGGCAAAAGTTCGACGGACATACTTACAGCCATCCGGGGTTTCTGTCAATACAAGCCGTTCATTAAACTCTACCGGGTGAGTTGCCGTATAGATTTGTACATTAGGTGCTACCAGCACATTGTTCCCTATGGTAATCTTATTGCAATCGACAAATGTACAACCGGTATTTACGGTGACATTATCACCGATGTGTATATTGCATCCATAATCACATATAAACGAATGACCGACAGAAACATTTGCACCTATGCTTCCAAACATTTCCTTTAGTACGGCATGTTTTTCAGTCTTTTGTTCATACGGCAAAGAATTGTATTTCATCAACAAGTGATGAGCTTTACTCTTCAAATTCATAAAAAATGGGTCGTGGCAATCATACCATTCACCAGCCAAACATTTTTCCATTTCAGTTTTCATAAGCTATGATTTTAAATATACTGCAAAGTTATACCGATTTTTCGGCTAATTTTAGGTATTATTTTTCGTTATTTTGGTATTAATCCGTTTTTTAGGGCTATATTTATGGCATGAAAAGAGAAAACCTACATCAACCATTCGAAATTAGTTTTAGCGAGCTTGACGAATCCTTGCTAAAAGAGCATGAACATACCTTTTTTGAATTAGTATATATTCTTTCAGGAACAGGCATCCAATGGATTAACAACAATATGTTTCCTTATCATGACGGACATTTGTTCATGATTACTCCCGGAGATACGCATTCTTTCGAAATCCATACAACAACTAAGTTTGTCGACATCAAGTTTAACGACATATATATACATTCTTCTGTTTTCGGTGCTGAAAATATCCAAAGACTGGAGTTTATTCTTCAACATGCTAATCATCAACCCGGTTGTATACTAAGAAATAAAGTAGATAAGTTACTGGTGAAACCCATGATTGAAGCGATTATCAGGGAATATATTAACCGAAATTTATACAGCAAGGAGATTATAACACAAATAATTAATACGATTATTATTGTGGTAGCACGCAATATCGCAATGTTCTTGCCTGAACAGGTGGATGAATGCTCTGAGGACAAATCGCTTGACATATTGCAGTATATTCAAGCAAACATCTATAAAACAGGTAAAATCAGAGCAAAAGATATAAGCCAACATTTTGGCATTTCGGAGAATTATTTAGGACGATATATCAAAAAACATACTAATGAAACTATGCAGCAATACATTTTAAACTACAAACTAAAGTTAGTAGAAAATAGATTATTGCATAGTCAAATGAGAATTTGTGAAATCGTTGAAGAATTGGGGTTTACCGATGAGAGCCATCTTAATAAGTTTTTCAAAAAGTATAGAGGATGCAGCCCCTCTAATTTCAGAAAGAACAAATTGAAGTAAATCATATACATATCCTTGTTCTTAGAGTTATTGAAACAATAGAAATGACTATTTTTGCATTATATTTATAGATGTCTATGACAAATACAGAAACCATACAATCACTCATCGATAGCGGAGAAGGCTATAATGTAGAGTTCAAAGTTCGTGTTCCTTCAAAGGTTCGTGAACTAACAGAGGAAATTTGCGCTTTTGCTAATGCCGACGGAGGATATTTACTCATCGGTGTAGATGATAACGGGAAGATTATTGGCACAGATTTAGAGAATGACAAACGTTCAGCCATTCAAGGCTCTATCAGTGAAATATCTCCGGTTCTTCATTGTGATATGTATGCGGTAAATATCGAAGATAAGACAGTTTGGGTAATTGATGTTCCGTCAGGGAAAGATAAACCTTATATATTTTCCGGTTCTATCTTTGTGCGTGAGGGTGCAAACTCGCAGAAACTTCGTACTGTTGAAGAAATGCGCAGCTTCTTTCAGGAATGCAACAAGATATTCTTTGATGCTATTCCCTGCTCATGGTTCAACATCTACACTGATTCAGACGAACAAGCGATAAAAGACTTCCGCACGGAAGCAAAGCTAAGTCCATCGACTGCCAACAAACAGATATTTGAGAATTTAGAACTGTTTACGGATAAAGGAGTAGCCAAGAATGGAGCAGCCATGTTCTTTGGGAAACAACCTGAACGAAAGTTTCCACACGCAGTAACAAGATGTATCCTTTTCAAAGGAACAACCAAAGTATATATCATTGATGATAAAACCTTTGGCGGTCCACTATACCAACAATATTTGCAGGCTATGGCATGGCTGGAAAGTAAACTGCAAGTAGCTTATAAAATTGAGGGAGCAGGACCAAGAGAAGAAATTTGGGAAATTCCTCTTACTGTGTTTAAAGAAGCCATTATTAACGCTCTCTCACATCGTGATTATTACGAACAGGGAGCAACCATTACAATAGAAATGTTTGATGACCGGGTAGAGGTTTCCAATCCCGGAGGGCTTTTGCCTATTGTAGCTAAAGATTTCGGACACAAGAGTATGACACGTAACCCGTTAATCTTTGGATTATTTACCCGCATGCATTTGGTTGAAAGGGTCGCATCCGGTATTCCCCGTATGCAGGAAGCCATGAAAGAAGCCAATCTTCCTGAGCCTGAATTTCATACGGACGGGATGTTTACGGTTATATTCAAAAGAGGTATCAGTATCAAGAATGATACTGTAAATGATACTGTAAATGATACTGTAAACTCAAAAGAACAAGAAGTACTAAATATCATCAAGCAATATCCGGGACTTAATTCGTCTAAGATTGCAGGATTAATAGGCAAAAGTGTTCCGACTGCTAAACGCTACTTAAATTCTTTGGTAAAATTAGGATTAATAGAGTTTAGGGGGGCACAGAAAACAGGTGGATATTATTTAGTATAAAAAAATATGGCTCAAATTGAATTTAATGAATTTGATTTCAGAAAAGTTCATCCAATAAAGTTACCATTCGCAGAAAAATACATATATGATGTTGACAATATTTTTTATGCAGATACAGGACTATTGGATGCAAGACAAACAAATATGTTCTTTCAAGAAGCAGGAAGAATGTTGATTAACGCTATTAACTTATTTTGTGATGGATATTTTGATTGTGCTTTTTACAGTTTACGCCAGTCTTTTGAAATATCAGTAACTTCTTTATATTTGAATGAAAATAAATCTATCATAGATAAATGGAATAAAAAACAAAGTGGGTTTGAGCAACACACTATGGTTAAATCCTTAAAAGAACAATTAGAAGATTACAAGGAACTAAGAGAAGGATTACTCAAACCATATTTTGAGAAACTACGTTCTATTATGGAAAAAATGAATAAATATATCCATAAACAGGGATTTTCTACAATGTATACTATGAGATATAGTTTTGAAGGGCGTAAAATATATAAAGAAGAACAATTGATAAAATTTTTCACCTATTGTTTAAAGGCTTGTATTGGTGCTGTTGCTATATGGAGAATTGTTATAGACCCAATGCCTGCATTATTAAACGATGAGACTATTTTTCGAAAAACACGTGAAATGATTACAGAACCATACAGTGATGAATTTATCGAAACATATATAGGAAATGATATATTTGAGTTATATAAGCAATCAACTCTCTATAAAGAATATTACCAATATTTCAATCAGTATGAGGAACAGAACGAAGCTGTATTTTATCTTATTCATTATCAATGTATAAATAGAAATAACCTTGATGATATTTATAAGCAAATTCATCTATTAGACATTAAAGAAAGAATTGCAGTATTATTTATAACATTCTCAGAACATATAACAAATATCATATTTGGTAATGGTCTTTTTAACTTTACATCCAATATTGTTTTTAAAGGAGATGATAAATCTATTACATATGGAGAAGGAATATATGATAATTATTTCAAAGAACATGATATAAACCAACCATACAAAGGAGGATTTATTTCCCGTTTCAAATTTAAAAACGAGAATGTAATTGTAATTCATAATGAATTGTTTCTTGCAGAAGAATTATCAGCATTCAATCTGATTAATGAGAAATGTGCAGACTATTTACAAAAAGAAAATGATAATTTTAATAGGATAATAGATGAATATACAAATACTAATCAACAAAAGATGTGATTTCCTTTAACTTTATGAATAAATCTCTATCTTTGCATTCAGAAATCGTACCCAAGATACAAACTTGTGTTGAACGGTGCAAAGCTGTGAAAACCTTATTCAAGGGACTTACATCGTAGCAAAGATATAACTTACTGAAAGATAGTGCTATATCAACCCGGTTTCAGTTGCTGGTGGCACCACAGAAAATCAAGCAGTTACTTTAAAAGTAACTGCTTTTTTGTTTAACTCAATCTGCTCCCACTATAAATTGAAAACTTTCAAGCATAGATATTTATAAAATCGTTACTATCTCAGCTTTCTCTTTTCGGGTAGAGAAATGCTCTGGCTGCTTCTCGATATAACCCAGTGATATAATAGCTACCGGATATTTTTCAGATGGCAACTGAAAATTGGATCTGAATAAATCCAAATCGAAATTACATACCCAACAACTGCCTAATCCCATCTCTGTAGCAGCAAGGCAAATATGTTCTGTAGCGATAGCAGCATCAATATCAGCATGATTTTTATTATCTGATTTCCGTACCCATGCTTCAGATTCATCTACACATACAGCTATATAGAGAGGCGCTTTTGCAAACCAGTCTCTATTATAGCATTGACGCACCTTCTGTTTCTGTTCTTCACTTATTACAACCAAGAAATGCCACGGTTGATAATTTACTGCAGAAGGTGCTAATCGGGCACACTCAATGATATAGTCAATCTTATCCTGCTCGACCTTATCTGATTTATAATTCCTTACTGAAAAGCGTTTCTTGGTAAGCTCTAAAAAATCCATATCTTCTTTGTTTTAATATTCGAAGTAACGATATACTCTCTTTTGTTATATCGGTAAAATTACATTTTTCAATCTATATCTGTCTACATAATAGAGATAAATTTATTGGGGTTCTATCCCGGAGCCGATTTCTGCCAGTAAGCCATCCAGATCACCTTTTGTCATATATGGCAAACACCGGCGTATTTTGTCAATAGGCCAATCCCACCATTTCAGCATTGATAATCGCTCTATCACATCTGCTTCAAAACGTTTCCGAATTTCTTTGGCCGGAGTTCCACCAACGATAGTATAAGGTGGAACATCTTTTGCCACAACAGCACGTGCAGCAATAACCGCTCCGTCTCCTATATGGACTCCCGCCATAATCACAGCTTCATAGCCAATCCAAACATCATTACCTATGACAATATCTCCTTTATTATCCCATGCAGCAGTAACATTTGATTTTTCTAAATCCCACTCTTCATAGAACAAAGGAAAAGTATAAGTCGATAAAGACTTCAACGTATGGTTAGCACAATTAAACAGAAACTTCACACCACAAGCGATAGAGCAGAACTTGCCTATAATCAGCCTCTCCCGGTGGATAGGATAATGATAAAGCACATTGTTCTTTTCAAATAACAATGGATCAGTCACAAAATCATTGTAAATAGTATAGTCGCCAATCTCTATTTGAGGATCTTTCACTACGGCGTTCAGATACACCGTTTGCTTGTCTCCTGTACGTGGATATATTTTTGTCATCATAATATCTTTTTAAAAGGATAGCAAACCGTACATACTACATCAGAGTAGTCTGCTATCACGAAAATTGATAAAAAAGGATATAAAATCTCTGTGGCAAATAAATCGTTATTTGTCAGATAGCTGAATAGCTTTATTCGCAGGACTATTCAGAGGAGAGTAGCTATATACAGAGTTTCATAAGAGGTGAATACTTTCGTTAGTTGATACTATGCAAAAGTATAGAAAATAGGATTATCAATCCAGTAATTCATGAAATTCTTGAATGTGGAGATGCAAATGATCCAAATAACCTTCTATCATTTCTTTCAGTGTCACTTTTGTCCCTTCAAAATCGCACCAGTAACTATCCAGCTTTGTTATATCCACAGATTTAATCACCTGAACAATATGTAGGTTATAAAACTTCCATAACTGGATCAAATTTACCCAATCCGCATTTTGATAATCTTGTAGAGCTATCCATAAGTCATTATCCTGCCGATAATCCGGAAAGAAAAGCAAGTCTTTACTATATTGTAAACGAACCATTCGTTGATGATTATTTGAAGCCGAATCAATCAAATGACCGAGTATTTGTTTGATTGTACGATTCTGCCTGTTTCGTCTCTGCGTAATGACTTCCACAGATAAACCATTTAATAAACTCTCTTCTGTTTCAAGAACTTTTGCAATACCGTCAGTTATATGAATAAAATTATTTCCGTGCATAACATATAGTTTTAAATACTTCCACAAAAATAAATTCTTTACGAATCTTCTACTTGTAAAAAACTGACTTTGTTTGATAACGGCTATACCAATCAATGATATTTAATAATATTCAGCCTGCAATCTTCAGAAAAGAACGTAGAATAGGGAGAGCGGGAAGAAAGATATTGAGTTGGCGTACAGCCAGAGAACTCTCTAAAATCTTTTACTAAATGAGAAGGATCATAAAAGCCACAAATGTACGATAAATCAACGATCTCCATTTCGGGATTATTCTGCAATACATATAAGATCCGTTGGAAACGGACAACTCTGTAATATTCTTTGGGATTCATTCCTACATAATTTGTAAACACTCTTTTAAACTGTCTATATCCCAAACAGGCATTTCCCGCCAAAGTATCCACATCTATTTGTGGATGCCGAATAATTTGCCTGATTGAATTTTCTATCCTTTTATAATTATGGTCAGCATCAATCAAGCGCTTCATGCAAAAGAGCTCGATCAACCGAATGCAGGTTTGAGCATTTCTTTCACTTATAATAGAGTCTCTAAGGTGATTCAATTCTACATCCTCTATGTCTTCCACATCTATGTAACGGTTATACAGATCGTTCATAGAGCATCGTAAAAAAGGATTCATACCTAACGGATGAAATATAATAGCAATCATATCGATACTACCCTCTGAAACCAAGCTTCCATAGCATGAGAACTGCCCCCGAATAAAATTCTTAGGTTGTAGTAGACCTTTTGATTGGATATGTAAGTTATTACCTCGATGAAAAACAAGATGCACACATCCCGATGGAATCGTTTGAATAACCATTGGTTCTGTTTCATCAGTCTTTAGTACCCAATAATATTTAATATATTGGGAAAGTAATGGCGAGGGATATAAGATTTTACTTTCTCTCATACTTATACTCATCTGATTTGTGACAAAGATATTCAATAAATCACTAATATTGTAGAGTATTCTTTTGAAGAAACAAATCAATATCAGATAGTAATAATAAACCTTTTAATTAAAAAATTATGGCGACAGTATTAAAATCAAACGAGAGAGAATTTAAAGAAAATCCCAACAAGATTGACAACTTCAGAGTTTTCTCAGATATCTCCAGGATCAAAAAAGGAATAAACCCTCAAAATCTGAATTTTGATCTGCGGCAACTAAATCCTGGCCAATATTGCGCAGCTTATCATTTCCACCGATATGCAGAAGAGCTATTTATGATCATTAGCGGTTCGGCAACACTAAGAACACCCAAAGGATTGGAAATAGTCAATAGCGGAGACTTGATATTCTTTGAGAAAGGGGAAACAGGAGCACACCAATTGTATAATCACACGGAAGCTCCTTGCATATACCTGGATATAAGAACTTTCATCGGATATGATGTCTGCGAATATCCGGACTCAAACAAAATATTTCTTGTTCCGTCATATGAGATATTCAATAAAGACACTCAAGTCAACTATTTTGACGGGGAAGAAAATATCCAGGAGAAATGGAAGCAACTAAAGAATAAAGAAGAATAACATCATTAAAAGAACCTATCGCTTCTCTCCTTTCAGCGCCAAACGTTAAAGGTATCATATCGCCCAGGTGTGCAATACGATACCTGCTTTCACTGTCATTTCTCCGCAATAACAAACATTTCATTACTGGAAGTGAAATCATTATCACCTAATACACCTGTTGATATCTTTATATCTTTAAAGCCGATCTTCCCCAACAATTCGCATATTTCCCCTTCTCCATAATACCGATCCCATACGATAATATGTTTCGTTTCATTATCCGTCAACAAATTATACTGACAGGCGAAACACTTTTCTTCCGGATAATGAAAAGTCTGACTTAACAAAAGATAGTCGCTTTCACTCCAGAAACCACCGGATGAAACATATTCCCAATGTTGATTTTCGGTTCTGTCTTCTATCAGTTTTTCGGTAAAGACATCAAAGATCAGTTTACCTCCGTCAACCAAAGAGTGATAGATTTTATCCAGTAATACATCGCGTTCCTGATCGGAATGCGTTCCCATATCACAATAAATCATCATTACTGCATCAAAATGACCTTCCGGATATTCCCGGATATAATCACCCTGAATATAGTTTATATCCTTACTGCAACTGACTGCGTAGTCTATTGATGCCTTATTAAAGTCAATACCCGTTATTTGATATCCGGCATCCCGGAGTATTCCGGCATACAATCCGGGGCCACACCCCAAATCGAGTATATGAGTACCCGGACAAACAATACCTTTTATATAATCGACCACTTTATAAATAGAATCCATTTTCCGGCTTGCTCCATCCGTACTTTGATCCAGATGTGCCTTCAGCATTTGTTGTTGTATATAAGGATCAGTCCATATATTACATGCAGACTTCTCAAATAAGGTAGGCCTTGTATTTTTTATATTCATACACTTTTTATTAAATAAATTCAGTTATCAGGGAGTCCACTCCAGACTATTTTTCAAAGGATTACCAATGCGGTATTGCATAAGCTCCTCATAGTTTTGCACTCCTCCGGTAAAGACTGCATGATAGATTTCTATACCCGGGATATTTATATTATCCGGCATATCATACTTGATTTGAAGAATCGTTCTCTTGATTTCGGGAGTCAAACAACGAATAATAGCCTCCGTTACCTTCTCCACCACACCGTCATACTTTGAGCCACTTCGAAGATGGATCATATCAAACTTCCATCGGTTACTCCCTTCATCTTCATACAAAGCATGCCATTCAATACATTCCTCCTCCGTATCGATCAGGTTCTTATATTGAATCTCCTTCAAAGAAAGTTTCTCCGCCAGTTCGCTCATCACAGAAAAGCTATCGGCTATAGCCAGCTTATCTGTATAAATATGCATGTCAATATCTTTATTTTTCATCATCAGGCCAGTCTTGAGTGAACCTACAATATTAACCCTGGCTCCAATACCTTCCCAAACCGGAATGATACGGGTATTCTTCAATATATTCCAAGCAAGTTGCTGATTATGTTCTGAGAGTGCTATAATATCCATTTTGATTGATTTTTGGATTACGAAAATACAAAAACGAGCAGAAATATGGCTATAAATAGCTATTTATTACGTCAGAATACCCAAGTAACTTTGCCGACTTAACAATAAGTATTGCATGATGGTATTTAATCAAACGGAAAAACAGGAAAAAGAGTATTTACATCAAGTGGTTAGTATTCTAAAAGATTCGATCAATAATACCGATACATCAGTCAGGGAACATGTCGAAACATTACAAGAGTACAAAAGCTATATATGGTCAAACAAAGATATCGACCCGCACGAGATCCGCTCCATGCGTGAAAGTATCCTCAATCATTTTGCACTGGGCGAAAAGGTCATAGATAAACGCAAACGGTTAAGTAAGATACTGAATATCCCTTATTTCGGGCGAATAGATTTTTCAGAGACAAAAGAAGAAAAGAATAGTCCCTTACCTATATATATAGGAATACATACTTTCTATGATATCAATACCAAAATGAATCTGATTTACGATTGGAGAGCTCCTATTTCAGGAATGTTCTACGATCATGAATTAGGAGCAGCTTCCTATATCTCTCCGGCCGGAGAGATAAAAGGGGAGATTTCCCTGAAACGGCAATACCGCATCAGGAATGGTAAAATGGAATATATGATAGAAAGTTCCCTGACCGTCCATGATGATATCCTGCAAAAGGAACTCAGTGCCAATGCCGACGAAAAGATGAAAAACATCGTTGCCACCATTCAGCACGAACAAAACCGGATTATCCGTAACGAAGATGCACATGTACTTATCATACAAGGTGTTGCCGGATCGGGTAAAACTTCAATAGCCTTGCATCGTATCGCCTATCTGCTTTACGCCTTTAAAGGTAGCATTTCATCAAAAGACATACTGATCATATCTCCTAACAAGGTTTTCGCAGATTATATATCGAACGTACTTCCTGAACTGGGAGAAGAAACCGTCCCGGAAACCAGTATGGAACAAATACTTTCAGGCATATTGGATAACAAGTACAATTATCAGAATTTCTTCGGACAGGTAACCGAATTACTAGGCAAGCCAACCCCGGAATTCATCGAGAGGATACAATATAAGTCTTCTCTTGATTTCATTTCACAGCTCGATAAGTTCGTCCTATATATCGAGAATAATTATTTCAAAGCATCGGATGTACATTTGAATAAGCATATCATCATTCCCGCCGAATTTATCGATGAACAGTTCAGACGATTCAACCGTTATCCCATGCGCCAGCGTTTCGAGACAATGACCGATTACATACTCGAAATGATGAAAGTCCAATATGGGTTTACCGCAACAACAGCCGAACGCAACACATTGAAAAAGGGAATAAAAAAGATGTTTGCCGGGAATAACGATATGCAAGTTTATAAAGACTTCTTCGATTGGATCGGCAAACCGGAGTTATTGAAGCTACGCAAAAACCGTATGCTTGAATACACTGACCTGGCACCATTGGCATATTTACATCTCTCTCTGGAAGGGAATACCATTCAATCTCCGGTAAAGCATCTGCTGATCGATGAGATGCAGGATTATTCTCCCATCCAATATAAAGTGATCTCAAAGCTCTACCCTTGTCGAAAAACAGTATTAGGAGATGCTAGTCAGTCTGTCAATCCTTACGGATCATCCACAGCCGGGATGATCTCGAAAACATTCGTTACAGGAGAAGTGATGAAACTTTGTAAAAGCTATCGTTCTACTTATGAAATCACGGATTTCGCCCAGCGAATCCGTTCAAACGATGAACTGGAACCGGTGGAACGACATGGGGAGAAACCGGAAATATACAGGTTTACCAATCCTGAAAAAGAGGTTGCCGGGATTGCCAATTTAATTTCGACTTTCAAAAAGTCCGGCTATAAATCGCTGGGGATCGTTTGTAAAACAGAACTACAGGCAAAAGAGACAGACCTGCAACTGAAAAAATATACGGACGAAGTTTATTTCTTATCAAACCAAAGTACAGCATTTGTAAAAGGTATTATCATAACCTCAGCCCACATGGCCAAAGGGTTAGAGTTTGATGAAGTAATCATACCTCAAACCGATAATAAAAACTATCATTCAGAAATCGACAGAAGCATGCTTTACGTGGCGACAACAAGAGCAATGCATAAGTTAACACTAACTTATAGTGGAAGAAAAAGCGAACTATTGCATAATAACACATGATATTTATCTCTTCCCAATTTCCTCCCTAGGAAGCTGAAGCTTCTTAAGGAGGAAACCGGCATTATTCAACACTAAAATCTTCAGACTTAAATCCGCTATAGAACCTTCCCGAAAAGGCTGTGAACCTCAGCACACAATAATCCGGATCAGTAACCCCTTCTTTATAATACATTGTATCTCCGGGCATCCATATCATTTCTTTACTGGCAGGATCAGTCAGGACTTCGATAGTACCTTTCAGCATTACACCTTTGAAAAATCGCCTGTCACAAAAGTAAACACAAGCACGGTTATTCTCCTTGAACTGTGCAACCCGCATCGAAGAGGTGTTAGTGCTAAAATAAAACGTACGGATACCTTCCCGATTACGGGGTTGCAGCATAGCTTTAATATTCGGAAACCCTTCCTGGTCGATCGAGCCGAGGAAAGCTACAGTTTGTTTATCGACAATATTTCCTATTGTCTTCGCTGAATCTCTCATAATTGAATTATTATATATTTACATCGGCGAAGATAAGGAAAAGCCTGACCGGGGACAGAATAAAAAGAATGGGAGAAATATCACTTTTTACGGTTTATGAGCTTTCCGGTATGCCAAAGGGGTTTGTCCGGTATGCATCCGGAAAAAGCGAATAAAATAAGATACAGTTTCATAGGTTAGTATTGCTGCGATCTCAGAAACGGGTAAGTCGGTATAGGTCAACAATCGTTTGGCCTCTCCTATTATTTTGTTACAAATATACTGTTTGGCACTTATCTGCATGGATAATGTCACAAGCTCATTCAGATAATTCGGAGTGAGACATAACTTATCCGCATAATAAGCCACGGCATGTTGTTCTTTAAAAGACGTATCCACCCAGTAGACAAAATTATCGATATGGAGACTTCGCCCTTCTTTGGGAGATGCAAATGGTATACCGTCCTCCGTATAGACTCTGTCGAGAAGCATCAGTATTTCATATAGTTGTGCTCTAAGTATATGATCTCCATGTCGTCCATAGAGACTGATTTCTTCCTTTATATTGTGTATCTGCTGCAGAAGTCGTATGAAAAGGAAGTCTGCCGGATGTAACCTGGATGCAGTCTTTCCGGAATCAAAAAAAGAAAGGTGCCGGACAAACTGATCATCCTTAAAGAATGAGGATAAAAATTCTTCTTCAAAAATAAGTGCATATCCATTGGTTATACCATCCTTATCCCAAGTACGTATTTCACCGGGTTTTGAAAAGATCACATCACCGGGGCAGGCTTTATAGACTTGATTATCGATAGAAAAACTTCCGGTGCCTTCAGTTATAAATGTGATATCATAATAAGTCAATGTATGCACCGGGGTCTTTTCCAAATACTTTTTGATACTTTTCAAGTCAACGACATCGACTAACAGCTCGCTGCCATACTTATTTTTATAGAAAGTATATCGTGGTATCGCTCTTTTCATTTATAACTTGCCCGTGTCGGAACCCTGAAAGTTTCCTTTTCTGTCAAATAGCCGTTTGAATCCTTGAGACGGATGGAGAAGGCAGCCTCTCCACTTTTCAATTTTGGCCCGGCATAAACGGTTATAGTATAACTTACACGCCCGTTCGGACGGATCTCACGGATTATGGCCGGATTCGATAATTTCAGATATTTAGTTCCACTTTCAGCCTTTACGACAGGTTCAATACTATAAACTGTTTTCTGACCATCATTACGTATAATGAAGGAGATACGACAGGTCTCTCCGGCATCGATCATCTGATTGCCGTTACGGTCTTCCAGGTATATATCTTCAATCACAACGTAAGAACTTTGGTAAATCCTTCCCTCATTCCTTTGGGTATAACCGTTATTACGCTGGTTTTGAGAAGAGGCCGCAGCAGCACCAACAACCGTTCCTCCGACGGAACCGACAAAAGAGCCGATCGCTTCACCCCGATATCCACCAATAGAGTGTCCGATTACTGCACCGGTAACCGTTCCGGCCAACATCCCAACCTGCGAACCAACAATCGTTCGTGATGCCGGATCCATCGTTGCACACCCTGTTCCAATCACAGGTATCATCAGAAACAGGAGCCAATTCTTTATTCTCATAATCATAACCAGTTTACTTATCCGCTAAATTACAAACATTTAGCGAATAAGCCTGATCAAAAACGTTATAAGATTCGTCTAAACAGATAAAAAATGATATAACAAACGGGATCAATCCAACGTCAGGTTAAATTCATCTTTCAGTTTTCCCAGAACAGGATTGACACTGAGCAAATGTTCAAACTTCTCAGTAGAAGTATAAGCCAGATGTTTTTCGTTTGCCTCAATGATACGGACACGCATCTGAATCCGTGTATTTTTAAGCTGTACACGCAAATAGTTAAGTAGATCGACACAGCCGTTACTTAACTCATCCTGCTGTCCCGGATTATGCACACCCACCTCGAAAAAGTAATTTTCCTGCAAAACCGGCTTGCAATTTATCATCGTATTTTTCAGATACACCTTCTTATCTATACTTGCGGCATAAGCATCCCAAACACGAACCAACTCGTCCTCACCGAAAGGTGTTACCACTTCCTGAACAGCCTGCGTATTTTGTTGTACTGTTTGATTTTTAGGTTTTTCCACACCGATCTCCTTCAACGATGTCCCCAAATGAGGAGGACGATTCACTTTTTTAGGCGGTGCAGCCGAAGGGCTCTGTGGAATGACGGTTGCCGAAGAAGGCATGTTTGTTGCTATCACACGGCCATTATCGTTACCCTGATTAACCGGTTGTTGCGGATAAGGCTGACCGGGTTGAACCGGCTGACGGGCAGGTTGTCCCTGATTAACAGGCTGCGCACCTTGACTAACAGCTTGTCCCGGAGAGCCGGAAGCGATAGGTTCAATCAGTCCTTTTTTTTTATCATCTACCGCTTGCCCGGCATTACTAAGCTGGCATAGCTGGATAAGGGTCAATTCAAGCAGCAGCCGTTTGTTACGACTGGCCCGATAGTTCAGATCACAAGTATTAGCCAATTCGATCGCCTTAAACAGCAATTGATCCGGACAACGTTTTGCCATCTCTTTATAACGCTCACGGATGGAAGCGCCCACCTCAAACAAAATTAGCGTAGCTTCATCCTTGCAGACCAGCAGGTCACGGAAATGAGCTGCCAGACCGGTAATGATATTCTGCCCATCGAACCCTTTGCTCAATATTTCATTCAGCGTCAGGATAGACGAACGAACATTTCCGGCCAAGATCGAATCTGTCAGGCGGAAATAATATTCATAGTCCAGTACATTCAGGTTATCGATTACAGCCTGATAAGTGATATTACCATTGGTAAAGCTGACCACCTGGTCAAAAATAGACAAAGCATCGCGCATACCGCCATCAGCTTTCTGGGCAATAACGTTCAATGCTTCCGGTTCTGCCGTTACATTCTCCCGGGAAGCGACATATTCCAGATGTTCCACCATATCGGCAATCGATATGCGGGAAAAATCATATATCTGGCAACGCGACAGAATAGTCGGAAGAACTTTATGTTTCTCGGTAGTTGCCAAAATAAACAAGGCATGGTGAGGCGGTTCTTCCAGCGTTTTCAGGAACGCATTGAAAGCGGCCGAACTCAACATGTGCACCTCATCGATGATGAATACTTTATATTTACCGATAGCCGGCGGAATACGCACCTGATCGATCAGCGAACGGATATCGTCTACCGAGTTGTTGGAGGCTGCATCCAGTTCATGAATGTTATAGGAACGTTGTTCGTTGAAAGCCTGACAGGATTCGCACTCGTTGCAGGCTTCTCCATCGGCAGTCGGAGTCAGACAGTTGATCGTCTTCGCAAAGATTCGTGCACACGAAGTTTTTCCGACACCACGCGGTCCGCAAAACAGATAGGCATGGGCGAGCTTGTTACTTTGTATTGCATTTTTTAGTGTAGTGGTAAGAGACTTTTGCCCTACGACACTACGGAAAGTAGAGGGGCGGTATTTTCTTGCCGATACAATATAATTGTCCATTCTTTGCTTTTTTTTTGACAACACAAAGATATACAAAATAATTCATTTACCTTTGCAAAAACGAAGTTCCATGTCACGCATAAAAGACTTTTACAACAAGTATCTTTCCAGGATAAACGCCTACTGGCTGGTTATCATCGGATTCTTGATCCTTACTTTCACAGTGGGCGACAGCAACTTGTATAAACGCTATACGTACGATGAAAAGATACGCAGCCTGGAAAAAGAGATCAAACATTATCAGAAAGAAATCGAGATAAACAGTAAGAAACTGAACGATCTTCATACCGACAAAGAGGGTCTGGAACGCTTCGCCCGTGAAGAGTATTTCATGAAGAAGCCGAATGAAGACGTCTATATCATTAAAAAGAAATAATGAATCAAAAAGCAAGAACAATCATTTTCAGTATTGCCGGATTACTGATACTGGCAGGTGCAATCCTATTCCTGACCAAATGGTTTTTGGCTCCTTATCTGTTTGCCGTTGGAGCGGCAGGTATGGCAGTCTGCCACCTGACTCTCTCCACTAAAGATATGGAGTTTCGCGAACGCAGGTTACACCGTTTCAACGTGATTGCCTCCGTCCTGATGATCTGTGCATCCGGTCTGATGTTCAAAGATATGAAAGAGTGGATTATCTGCCTGACAATTGCAGCGGTACTGCAGCTCTATTCATCATTCGTTTCCGGAAAGCAACAAAAATAATCCCTTCCATTTTTCCCCACTCTGTTTTATAATGTGGGGAATTTCACCCACCTATATGGGGAGATAATCCCATTGTAGTGGGGAACTTTACCCACCTAAGTGGGTATTATTCTCTACATAACTATAAAAAAAACAGAATGACATAAAAAAAGCCGTTGCATTATATTGCAACGGCTTTTTTGTATATCGTTAGATACTGCTTATTTTCCGGTTGAATAGCTTTTATTCAATAAGTCGATCAGCTCGTTGGTAATATCATAAGAGTCACCGGCTAACAGAATATTATCTTCAGCTGTATTGCTGAAAATCACCTGATATCCTTTTTCTTTATTGTACACTTTTAATTTAGAAACTACAGTGTCACGCAGTTGTTCGTTCAACTTCTGACGTTCCATCAGCAAATCTTGTGACAGTTTTGCATCCAAGTCTTTTAATTCCTGTTCTTTTTTCATCAGACGTTCCTGCTCCTGCTGAGCTCTTTCGCGAGTAAGGAATGCGTTATTTTCCATTTTACGATAAAATTCCTGTACTTCGGTCTGTAAAGTCCGTGCCTGCTGTGTTACATTAGCACGTGAATTTTCTTCTTTTTTCAGGAGCTGTTCATTCAAGTCCTTGAAGTAGTTATAATTAAGCAAAAGCGAATCTACATTGACATAAGCAATAGGAAGTAAGTTTATGGAATCACCTTCTCCTGATGCAAATGTTTTTGTAACTGTTGATTCTTTCTTGTCGGAGAATTGCATAACGAACAATATCACGACAGCCACCGCGAGCACACCATTAATTACGTAGTTAATGTTCTTCATAAAGTGTAAATTAAATCCTTATTTTATTCTTCTATTTCTTTTACTCTATCATATAGATTCTTTTGCTTCGCCTGTTCGCGGTCTTGTGTCTTGGCACAATGTATACCTTTTTTACCCAGTGCTCTGTTGCCTCCTACATGTGTATTCGGGAATCTTCCTCCCTTCTTGAATATCACTTTTATTGCAAGCAACACAACACAAATAACAAGAATTATGACCGTAAGCAATATCGTTGTAAGCATTTTCTCTATATTTGTGGACGCAAATATAAGAGTTTAAGTGATTATAAAGTATCTTTTTGGTATTTAATTCTACTTTTTTTCATACACAACTCGGAAAACGATCACATTATTAACTATATAGTAACAACTATAATATATTGTAACATTATGAAGATTACTGACTTAAAGCCTGAAATCGTTTGGAAGTTCTTCCACCAGGTAACACAAGTGCCCCGCCCTTCAAAGAAGGAAGGCAAAATGATCCAGTTTCTGGAAACGTTCGCAAAAGAGTATAAAATCGCTATAAAGAAAGATGCTGCAGGAAATATCCTGATGTCGAAGCCTGCAACGCCCGGAAAAGAAAACCTCCCGGTTGTTGTGCTTCAGTCGCATATGGATATGGTTTGCGAGAAAAATAACGGTACTGCACATGATTTTGACAACGATCCGATCGAAACAATTGTTGACGGTGACTGGTTGCGTGCAAACGGAACAACACTCGGTGCCGACAATGGTATCGGTGTAGCTGCCGAACTCGCTATCCTGGCTTCCGATGATATCGAACACGGGCCGATAGAATGCCTGTTTACGGTTGATGAAGAAACAGGCCTGACAGGAGCTAAAGCGCTTGAAAAAGGGTTTATGACAGGCGAAATCCTGTTAAACCTGGATAGCGAAGATGAAGGCGAAATCTTTATGGGTTGTGCCGGTGGAAAAGATACACAAGCTGTTTTCCATTATGAACCGCTTGCCACTTCCCCCAACATGCAATATTTCCGTATTGATGTGAAAGGCCTGAATGGCGGTCACTCCGGTGGCGAGATCCATAAAGGACTGGGTAATGCCAATAAGATACTGGTTCGTTTCTTATTCTTAATGCAGCAGCAGTTTGATTTTGCTCTTTGTTCTATTGACGGAGGAAACCTGCGCAATGCGATTGCCCGCGAAGCACATGCTGTAGTCGGTTTGCACCCGGAAGATAAAGAGAAAGTACGCGTTATGCTGAATCATTTTGCTGCTGACGTTGAAAATGAGCTGAAACATGTAGATCCGAATGTACAGTTGGTAATGGAATCGGCCGATCAGCCTGCAACACGCATCGATACTGAGATTACTCAAAAACTGATCTACTCGCTGCATGCCTGCCCACACGGTGTGATCGGTATGAGCCACGATATCGAAGGATTGGTGGAAACCTCCACTAATCTGGCTTCAGTTAAAATGAAAGAAGGCAACACAATCGTGGTCGGAACCAGCCAACGCAGTTCCATTGAATCATGCAAGATCGCAGTTGCAAACCAGGTTGCTGCCACTTTCCTGCTGGCAGGAGCTAAAGTAACTCATGGCGATGGCTATCCGGGATGGGCGCCGAACCCGGATTCTAAAATTCTGAAAGTAGCACAGGAATCTTACAAACGTCTATTCAACAAGGATGCCAAGATCATGGCTATCCACGCCGGACTGGAATGTGGTTTATTCCTCGAAAAATATCCTAATCTGGATATGATTTCTTTCGGGCCGACATTAAGAGACGTTCACTCTCCGAACGAACGTATCGAAATTAAGACCGTAGGTTTATGGTGGGCTCATCTTTTGGAATTATTAAAAAGCATCCCGGCAAAATAAACTTTAATATTTCACGTTATAGAAAGAGGATTAACACTTTGACCGTGTTTTTCCTCTTTTTTTATGTTAATGCCTGAAAACTTTCTTTATAAATAGTTTGTTTATTGAGAAACAAGAACACAAAGGCATATATTTTAACATTCAGAGAAAATGAAAAAGATTACCGCGCCGTTGCTCATAGTATTTACCATATTACTCAACCTGTTGGCTGGATGCGACGGGCTGGACGAAAACTATTCGACCAATCCGAATCATCGGTTGAGTTTCTCTACGGATACATTATCATTCGATACTGTTTTCACAACTATTGGTTCAGCAACGAAACAATTCATGGTTTACAACAGAAACGACCAACCACTAAACATTGAGAGAGTTATTCAAGCATCACCTGCTACCAGTGGGTTCCGCATTAATGTAGACGGACGTAAAGGAGATAATTTCGATAACGTCCGGATAGCAGCCAAAGACAGTCTGTACATCTTTGTAGAAGTAACTGTCAATCCGAACGGAAAAGATCAGCCGCTATTGGTTCAGGACTCGATTGTATTCTTCTTTAACGGAGTAAAACAATCCGTTCTGCTGGAAGCATGCGGACAGGATGTCAACCTGATCAAGGGGGGAAAAGTATTGACGGAAGATACTAAACTTACTGCCGAACGTCCCTACCTTATATATGACAGTCTGACTATCGACGAAGGTGTAACCGTAGAGATTGAAGAAGGAGCAGGTTTCTACATGCATGACAAAGCTAAAATAATTTCAAAAGGAACTATCATAGCCAATGGCACGATGGATAAACCGATCGTTTTCCGTGGCGACCGTCTTGATTTCATATTGAATGATCTGTTACCCTACGACCGGACACCCGGACAATGGGAAGGTATTATATTCAAACAGGAAAGTTTTGACAATGTATTTAATAATGTAATAGTACGCAACGGAAACAACGGCATTTATTGTGAACCTTCTGATCCGGAAAAGTCAAAACTGAAGATCAACAATTCACAGATTACCAATATGGACGGCAGCGCATTCAGAGCAATAAATTGTAATATAGAGGCTACGAACACTGAATTTTCAAACGCAACGGTCGACGTTGTTTTGTTAGCCGGTGGAAAATACAACTTTACTCATTGTACGATTGCAAACTACATGAGCTTAAAGAAACGCCATTCGCTTGCGCAGGATGGAGAAGAAAGTCTTGCTCTGAATATAGTTAATAAATATCCTTTTACTAATAATTCAATATCTTACAATCTGGAACAAGCCTATTTTGATAACTGCATAATTGACGGTGGCCACGATGACGAACTGCAAATTGATCTTGAAAGTTCTTTACAAAGTGGCAATCAGAACTACCTGTTTAATCACTGCGTCATAAAATTGCAGGAAAAGAAAGATGACAAGTTCAAAGATATTATCTTTATCACGAAAAAAGGGGACAAAAAGATGGAATACAGAATGACAGGCGGAGATAAGAATAAATATATGTATGATTTCCGTCCCGACAAAGAGACAACGCCCGGTGTCGGCAAAGCAGATCTCTTTGTTACACAGAAGTATCCTATCGACCGTTATGGCGTTAACCGCCTCACAAACGACGGCCCCGATATCGGGGCTTACGAATATGTACCCAACGAAGAAGAAGACAAATAAAAACAATCAGATATGATCAAAACCTTAACTATCATTATTTATGTTTTATCATTCATCACGCTGCCCATAAGTGCCCAGCTTGATTTCAGAGTGATGAGCTATAATGTCGAGAACCTGTTCGACACCAACGATAATCCGGATAAAAACGATAATGATTTCCTTCCAACCGGAAATCGCCACTGGACACGCGGACGTTATTATCACAAACTTCAACAGATAGCCAAAGTAATCAGTGCTGCCGGCGAATGGAGCACTCCCGCTTTGGTCGGACTCTGCGAAGTGGAAAACGACTCTGTGTTGATTCACCTTCTTAACCGGACACCGCTAAAGATGCAACATTATCACTATTGTATGACACACGGCTCCGACACCAGAGGTATCAACACGGCTCTCCTTTACCAACGGGATAAATTCGGATATATAGGACATCAGGAGCATCCGGTAATCTTTACCCGCAAACAACATAAACACACCCGCAATATCCTCCATGTATGGGGAAAAGTTTTGACTTTGGATACATTAGATATCTTCGTCTGTCACCTTCCCTCCCGCTACGGTGGAGAAAAAGAAAGCGAAGCAGACCGCTTTGATGCCGCCCGTACTTTGCGAAACCTTTGCGATTCGCTGATGCAAATCCGTGCGACTCCGCAATTACTTATCATGGGAGACTTTAACGATACGCCCGAAAACAGCAGTATCACCCGGATTCTATCCGCACACCCCGTTAGCACAGCCCCCGACGCATCTTCCCTTTATAATCTTTTTGCAGACCGCCATACGCTAAATTTCCCGGGAACTCATAAATACCAGGGAGAATGGAGCCAGCTCGACCAGATCATCGTCTCCGGAAATCTGATCGATAAAGAATCACGTATGTACGTCATCCCCGAAAGTATCCGGATATTTACTCCCGAATTTCTATTCACCAAAGACAAAACCTGGCACGGCAATCGTCCGGCACGCACCTACTACGGTTTCAAATATGAAGGAGGCTATAGCGATCATTTACCCCTTATTACCGACTTTTTACTATCTTTGCCTATCGAAGATTGAATAAAAAGAAGATATGAAGATACATCATATATTGGTAGGATTCTGCTTTTTAACCGGAATTACAACCGTCACAGCGAAAGCTCAACAACTTAGAAAGCCAATGGATATTCCTATTCTTTTAAGTGGGAATTTCGGAGAACTGAGAAGCAACCATTTCCATTCCGGAATAGACTTCAAAACACAGGGCGTAGAAGGGAAACCGATCCATTCCGTACAAGACGGATATGTCTCGCGTATCTCGGTCAGCCCATGGGGATATGGAAACGGTTTATATATCACCCATCCGGACGGAACGACGACCGTTTATGGCCATTTGCAAAAATTCTCCGGCAAAATAGCGGCTTACGTCAAAGAAAAGCAATACGAACAGGAAAGTTTCAATGTAAACCTGACGCTCACACCGGAAGAACTACCAGTAAAAGAGGGTGAGCTAGTTGCCTTGAGTGGAAATACAGGAAGCTCCGGCGGCCCGCATCTTCACTTTGAAGTACGCGACACGGAAACAGAAGAGCCGATGGACCCGATCGATTATTATAAAAATTTAATACAAGACACCCGTCCTCCGCAAATACAGGGAATCATGGTCTACCCTATGCCAGGAAAAGGTGTAGTAAACGGTAGCCGGCGGAAACTGGAACTTAAACCGGTAATGGCAAAAAACGGCAAACAAACACTGACCGGCAAAATCGAAGCATGGGGTGAAATCGGCCTTGCCGTAAAAGGATACGATTACATGGACAACACCACTAATATATATGGTATCAGGGATATTACACTTATGGCCGACAGCCAGGTTATCTTCCGAAGCGACCTGAATCGTTTTGCCTTCGATGAAACCCGGTACCTGAACAGTTTTACCGACTTTGAAGAATGGAAAGAGCACCGTTCGTTCTATATAAAGAGCTTTGTCGATCCGGGCAACCGTCTCCGCTTTATCGAAAGCGTCAAACGGGGAATCCTGACAATCGACGAACCGCGCACCTATCATCTGACCTACCGCCTGGCGGATGCCTTCGGCAACACGACGCAACTATCCATCCGGATAGAAGGGAAAGAACAGCCCATTCCTGAAATTGATACAGACAACACGGAATTATTCCATTGGTGGAGCGACAACCGTTTCGGAGCTAAAGGAATCCGGCTGGCAATCCCCAAGGGAAATCTTTATGACGACCTGTATTTCCGTTACACGGTCAAAGAAGACAGCACCGCTTTAGGAGCAACACATACATTACACAACAAACCGGTCGCCTTGCATAAATCGGCCAAGTTATCCTTACGGTTACAAACCGATACGCTTGAAAACAAACAACAATATGGAGTCGTACGCATACTGAACGGGCGCAGATCGTGGACAGGAGGAGTTTACCGCAACGGATGGATCGATGCCGACATCAAAGAACTGGGAACTTACTCACTCGGACAAGACATTGTACCTCCTACCATTACCCCTCTCAATCCGGCGACATGGGTTAGTAAACAAGCCATTTCGTTCAGGCTATCCGACAATCTGAGCGGCGTACAAACCTATCGGGGAGAAATAGACGGACAATACGTTCTTTTTGAGATGAATAGCCGTTCCGTCATCACTTACCACTTCGACAAAGAGCGCCTGACAAGAGGAAAACACACATTGAAACTGGATGTAACAGATGCCTGCGGAAATCAATCATCTTATACATATCCGTTTACGTGGTAAAAAAGAACTTTTCTTTTTTCTTGAAAATAAGGACACGAGCCATTGTTTAAATCAATTAATTTGTATCTTTGTTTTCTCGATAACTTAAGAAATAACATATATAATAAATGCAAGATATTTGGGTATGGAAAACAACGAACTGTTAGAAATGGTAAGAAGCAAAGCGCAAAGCTGGCTTACTAAAAGTTATGATGCCGAAACAAAAGCACAAGTTCAGGCTCTGCTGGACAACGAAGACCCGACAGAACTGATCGAATCGTTCTACAAAGACCTTGAATTCGGAACTGGAGGCTTAAGAGGTATTATGGGAGTAGGTACCAACCGTATGAACATCTATACTGTAGGTGCTGCCACTCAGGGACTGTCAAACTACCTGAAAAAAGAATTTTCAGGACTTGACCAGATCAAAGTCGTTATCGGCCATGACTGCCGTAACAACAGCCGCAAGTTTGCCGAAATATCGGCTGATATCTTCTCTGCCAACGGTATCAAAGTGTACATGTTCGAAGATCTTCGTCCGACTCCGGAAATGTCTTTTGCAATCCGTAAACTGGGATGTCAGAGCGGTATTATCCTGACAGCTTCCCACAACCCGAAAGAATATAACGGCTATAAAGCTTACTGGGACGACGGCGCACAGATGATCGCTCCGCACGATCGTAACACAATAGCCGAAGTAAACAAGATCCGTAATGCCAGCGATATCAAATTCAAAGGCAATAAGGAACTGATCGAAATTATCGGTAAAGAAATAGATAATCTGTATATCGACGCTTTGACTACAATTTCCCTTTCACCGGAAGCAATCAAACGTCATCACGATATGAAGATCGTTTACACTCCGATCCACGGAACAGGTGTACAGATCATTCCGGATACATTGAAAGCATTCGGATTCACAAACGTAATCCATGTTCCTGAACAGGATGTGGTAAGCGGTGATTTCCCTACTGTTATTTCTCCGAACCCGGAAGAACCGGCTGCTTTGGCAATGGCTGTTGAAAAAGCAAAAGAAACAGATGCCGACCTGGTACTGGCTTCCGACCCGGATGCCGACCGTGTAGGTGCTGCCGTTAAGAATAATGACGGCGAATGGGTATTGCTGAACGGTAACCAGACAGCCCTGATGTTCGTTTATTACCTAATCACACGCTGGAAAGAACTAGGCAAAGTAAACGGCAAGGAATACATTGTAAAAACAATTGTTACAACCGAACTGATCCGCACAATAGCAGAACGCAACGGCGTTGAATTATACGACGTTTACACCGGTTTCAAATGGATTGCCGACGTAATGAAGAAAAACGAAGGCAAGAAGAACTATATCGGTGGCGGTGAAGAAAGCTACGGTTTCCTTTGTGAAGACTTCGTTCGCGACAAAGATGCTGTTTCTGCATGTGCTATCCTGGCTGAAATTGCCGCATGGGCCAAAGACCAGGGCATCACAATGTATCAATTATTACAGAACATCTACGTACAATACGGTTTCTCAAAAGAAAAAGGTATCTCTGTTGTAAAGAAAGGCAAGAGCGGTGCTGAAGAAATCGAAGCAATGATGAAGAACTTCCGTGAAAACCCGTTGCAGGAAATTGCAGGTTCTAAAGTGTCTTTGTTCTACGATTACGCTTCACTGAAAGGTTACAGCTATATTGACAAGGAAACAATCACTTTGGATATGCCGACAACTTCCAATGTGCTGCAATATTTCACAGAAGACAACACGAAAGTTTCCATCCGTCCTTCCGGAACAGAGCCGAAGATCAAATTCTACTGCGAAGTTCACTCTAAGGTGAAAAGCCTGGAAGATCTGCCTGAAGCAGAAAAAGCGGCTGAAGAAAAGATCAACCAGATCAAAGTATCTCTGGGCATCTGATCAGAGAGTTGATTTAAAATATAACGGGGCAGGAAGTATTACTTCTTGCCCCGTTTCTTTTTTCTAAAGATTATCCTTTCCAAAGCAAAGGGGTAAAAGGGAAGCCGCACTCGGGGCCACCATCACATCCTTCGTCCCGCAAAGCAATACTTTTACAGGTTTTCCATATCGTTGTTCCGTTTCGAGCAATACCTGCCGGCAAGCACCGCAAGGCGAAATACTTTCCACCTGCTTCCCTCCCGTTGCCGCAGCTATTGCCAGAGCAACGACCGGAATATCCGGATACTGGTGTCCGGCATGGAATAAAGTAACCCGCTCGGCACACAATCCGGAAGGATAAGCGGCATTTTCCTGGTTACTTCCCGTCACAATCGTACCGTCAGCCAGCAAAGCCGCGGCACCGACATGGAATTTGGAGTAAGGCGCATACGATTGTTCCGTCGCTTTCAATGCGGCATGAACCAAAGGTAGTTCTTCATCCGGCACTTCATTCAGGGGATAAACAGTGATCTTAGTTTCCAGTCTGATTTCTTTCATAGGATCAATTATTAGATAAACAAAGATAGTAAATTTGTATCTTTGCCGGATAAATTACAAATAAATCCATCTCAGGATATGCAAATCTCTTTACTCACACCCGATAAAGACCCGATGGGCGCGGCTATTGCCGATTATTATGCAAACGGAAAAGCAACTAAACTCCGTGTATTCTCTTCTATGTTCGATGAAGATGAGATTCCGGTGAAACAATTATTCCGTAACTTCGATGAAATGCCGGAGGCAGAGCGAGAAGCGCTCCGCATAAGTACGGGTAAAATCCTGGACGTGGGAGCCGGTAGCGGATGCCACTCGCTAGCCCTGCAGGAAATGGGAAAAGAGGTAAAAGCTATCGACATATCCCCGCTTTCAATAGAAACCATGCAGAAAAGAGGTGTGAAAGACGTTGCCCTGCAAAACTTCTTCAGCCAACAATTTACCGGTTCGTTCGATACGATCCTGTTATTGATGAACGGTTCGGGAATTGTCGGCAGGATCGCAAATCTTCCGATCTTCTTTCAAACGATAAAAAGACTGCTTGCTCCGGGTGGATGCGTTCTGATGGACTCTTCAGACCTGCGCTACCTGTTCGAAGACGAAGACGGAAACCTCGATATCGACCCTGAAGACGATTATTACGGCGAAGTAGATTTCCGTATGCAATACAAAAACATCAAAGGCGATAGCTTCGACTGGCTGTACATAGATTTTCAAACGCTCAGCCTTCATGCTGCCAACAATGGGTTTAAAGCGGAGATGATAAAAGAGGGGGAACATTTTGACTATCTGGCCAAAATCCACCGGATATAGACTAGTATTTTATAGATTATTTTGAAGTAATATATCCCCAGCTTCATTATCTTTGCGAAAATAAATACTTTAGAGGACTCATTTTATGAAATTAACGATACGGATTTTTTGCCTGTTATTTTTTATTACAACATTCGCGGAAGCTGCTACCCAGCGCAAAGTACCTTCCTACGAAAAGTATATAAAAACCTATAGCGACTTGGCCGTACAACACCAAAAGAAATATAAAATCCCCGCCAGTATCACACTGGCACAGGGGCTTCTCGAATCCGGAGCCGGACAAAGCGACCTGGCACGGCGTTCGAACAACCATTTCGGCATCAAATGTCATTCCGACTGGCGGGGTGGACGCGTTTACCATGACGACGACCTGCGCGGCGAATGCTTTCGCAAATACAAACGGGTGGAAGATTCATACGAAGACCATTCCAAGTTCCTGCTACGTTCGCGCTACGAACGGTTGTTCGATCTGAAAATAACAGACTATAAAGGCTGGGCCAGAGGTCTGCAAAAATGCGGTTATGCTACCGATCGCGCTTATGCCAACAAATTAATCAAAGTGATCGAAGATTACGAACTCTATCGTTATGACACGGGTAAAGGGCATAAAATATCACAAAAAGAAAGAGAAAAACAGAAATATCCTAAACTGAGATACACCATATACAGGACATTCGGCCTGTTGTATGTATATGCCAAGGAGAACGACAGCTTCGACCGGATCGCACAAAGCCTGGACTTTAAGGTCAAAGACCTGAAGAAGTTCAATGAAGTACCCGAAGACTTCCCGTTGCAGAAAGGCGATATCGTCTATCTGGAAAAGAAGAAAAAGAAGGCCGACAAGCCTTATTACGACCATGTTGTACAGATCGGAGAATCTATGCATAGTATCTCCCAGAAATACGGAATACAAATCAAGAGCCTGTATAAGATAAATAAAAAAGACAAAGATTACATTCCTGAAGAAGGAGATGTACTAAAACTTAGATAAGTAAGACAAAAAAATAGTATCTTTGCGGCCAAATACGTAAAAACAATGAGTGACCAACGTTACAACCTGCGCGGTGTATCCGCTTCAAAAGAAGATGTTCACAATGCAATAAAGAACATCGACAAGGGAATATTCCCTAAAGCATTTTGTAAGATCATCCCCGATATATTAGGCGGTGATCCTGAATATTGCAACATTATGCACGCTGACGGAGCCGGAACAAAATCATCCCTGGCTTACATGTACTGGAAAGAAACCGGTGACTTGTCTGTGTGGAAAGGTATTGCACAGGATGCACTGATCATGAACATCGACGACCTGCTGTGCGTGGGCGCAGTCGATAATATCCTTGTTTCATCCACCATCGGACGTAACAAGCTCTTAATTCCCGGAGAAGTTATCTCGGCAATCATCAACGGCACGGACGAACTGTTGGCCGAATTGCGTGAAATGGGCGTTGGCTGCTATGCTACCGGCGGCGAGACTGCCGATGTAGGCGACCTGGTTCGCACAATCATTGTAGACAGTACCGTGACCTGCCGCATGAAACGGGCAGACGTTGTTGACAACAGCCGAATAAAGGGTGGCGACGTCATTGTCGGCATGGCCTCTTATGGACAAGCCTCTTATGAAAAAGAATATAACGGCGGAACAGGCAGCAACGGTTTGACCTCTGCCCGTCACGACGTATTTGCCAAATATCTGGCAGAGAAATATCCGGAAAGCTATGATTCTGCCGTTCCCGACGAATTAGTTTATTCGGGCGGGCTGAAGCTGACCGACAAGATCGAAGAACTGGGTATCGATGCCGGTAAACTGGTATTATCTCCCACCCGCACATACGCTCCGGTAATCAAAGTGTTACTGGACAAGTTGCGTTCTGAGATTCACGGAATGGTACATTGCTCAGGCGGTGCACAAACCAAAGTAATGCATTTCGTAGAAAACAAGCGTGTGACAAAGAACAACCTGTTCCCTGTCCCACCCCTTTTCCGTATCATTCAGGAACAAAGCGGAACCGACTGGAGCGAAATGTATAAAGTGTTCAACATGGGACACCGCATGGAAATATACCTGTCGCCCGAACATGCAGAAGAAGTGATCGCGATTGCCAAAAGCTTCAACATTGATGCACAAATTGTAGGCTTCGTAGAAGAAGCGGATAAGAATGAATTGATTATTGAAAGCGAAAAAGGTCGCTTCGTATATTAATCTGATAAATGGCTGATAATATATTAGGAAGACTAGACGGACTGGTAAGCCGTTTTGAAGAGGTCGGAACACTTATTACCGACCCGGCAGTGATTGCCGATATGAAACGGTTTGTTAAACTCAATAAAGAGTACCGCGATCTGGAGAAGATCGTGGCTACCCGAAACGAATATGTCAATACATTGAATGGCATAAAAGAAGCACGGCAGATGCTTGACACGGAGCAGGATCCCGAAATGAGGGAGATTGCGCGCGAAGAGCTCGAAGCCTGCAATGCCCGTATCCCGGAACTGGAAGAAGAGATCAAACTGCTGCTTGTTCCGAGCGATCCCGAAGACGACAAGAATGCGATCGTTGAAATACGTGGCGGAACGGGAGGCGATGAAGCCGCCCTTTTTGCCGGCGACCTCTATCGCATGTACATGAAATACTGCGAAACCAAAGGTTGGAAAGTCGCCTTGTCGAGTTGTAGCGAAGGTTCATCGGGCGGATACAAAGAAATCATTTTCACCGTTAGCGGTGAGAAAGCATATGGCACACTTAAATATGAATCGGGCGTGCACCGTGTTCAACGTGTGCCCAGTACCGAAACCCAGGGACGTGTTCATACATCTGCCGCCACGGTAGCAGTACTTCCCGAAGCGGATGAATTTGATGTTGAAATCAACGAAGGTGAAATTAAGTGGGATACTTTCCGTTCAGGTGGTGCCGGTGGACAGAATGTGAACAAGGTTGAGTCGGGCGTACGTTTGAGGTATGTCTGGAAAAATCCGAACACCGGCGTAAGCGAAGAGATCCTGATCGAATGTACGGAAACGCGCGACCAACCGAAAAATAAAGAACGGGCCCTTACACGCCTGCGTTCTTTCATATATGACAAAGAACATCAGAAATACCTCGACGATATTGCCAACAAACGTAAGACAATGGTTTCGTCGGGCGACCGATCCGCGAAGATCCGTACATACAATTACCCGCAGGGACGTATTACAGATCATCGTATTAACTACACGATTTACAATCTGTCTGCTTTCATGGACGGCGATATACAAGCCTGCATCGACCAACTGACTGTTGCCGAAAATGCAGAACGCCTGAAAGAAGCCGAATTATAACAATTTCATTATTTGACACGAAACAAGATGAACAAGCAACAATTATTCGAGAACATCAAAAAGAAACAATCCTTCCTTTGCGTCGGATTGGATACAGATATAAAAAAGATCCCGCAGCATTTACTTTCTGAAGAAGATCCGATCTTTGCTTTCAACAAAGCGATCATCGATGCTACCGCCGATTATTGCGTAGCTTACAAACCGAACCTGGCTTTCTACGAAAGTCTGGGCGTAACTGGTATGCTTTCTTTCGAAAAGACTGTAGCTTACCTGCGCGAGAACTATCCGGATCAGTTCATTATTGCCGATGCAAAACGCGGTGATATCGGTAACACATCCGAAATGTATGCCCGCTCTTTCTTCGATCATATCAAGGTAGATGCCGTAACGGTTGCTCCTTATATGGGTGAAGACAGCGTGAAACCGTTCCTGATCTATCCGGAAGCCTGGGTGATCCTGCTGGCTTTGACATCGAACAAAGGCTCACAGGATTTCCAGATGACAGAAGATGCCAACGGCGAACGTCTGTTCGAAAAAGTACTGAAGAAGTCGCAGGATTGGGCTACCGACGAACAAATGATGTATGTTGTCGGTGCTACGCAGGGAAAAATGTTCCTTGATATCCGTAAGTATGCCCCCAATCATTTCCTGCTGGTTCCGGGTGTCGGAGCACAGGGAGGCAGCCTTCACGAAGTGGCTCAATACGGGATGAACGACGAATGTGGCCTGTTGGTCAACTCTTCCCGTGCGATCATTTATGCTGATAAATCAGAAAATTTTGCCTCATTTGCCCGCAAAGCAGCAGAGGAAGTACAGCGTGAAATGGCAGGATATCTGCATGATAAGGGAATTATTCCCTGCAAAGCATAGGCTATCCCAATTATTTTCACCATTTTTGCAAACTGCTTTATTCTTAGTGGAGCAGTCTCAATTCAAATACAATTAACAAAATAAGTAATGGAGTTATCAGCCCAACAAATAGCGGACTTTCTTGGCGGAACCGTGGAAGGCAATCCAGAAGTGAAAGTCAGCAACTTCTCAAAAATAGAAGAAGGACAACCCGGAACATTATCATTCCTGGCCAATCCTAAGTATGAACAATATATCTATAATACGGAAGCTAGCATTGTACTGGTGAATAACGACTTTTCTCCGGCTGAACAAATTACAGCAACTTTGGTTAAAGTTGAAAATGCATACGCTGCTCTTGCCATGTTACTCAACCTGGTAGAACAGTCGAAACCGAAAAAAGCCGGAGTATCTTCGGCTGCCTTTATTGCAGCCTCGGCTACATTGGGAGAAGATTGCTATGTCGGCAATTTTGCCTATATCGGAGAAAACGTAAAGCTGGGTAAGAACTGCCAGGTATTTCCTAACGCATACATCGGTGATGGTGTTACCATTGGAGATAACTGCATCCTCTACCCGCATACAACCATATACAACGGATGTAAAATCGGGAACAACTGTATCCTGCATGCCGGTTCGGTGATCGGTTCGGACGGTTTCGGTTTTGCTCCCGAAGGAGAGAATTACAAGAAGATCCCGCAGTTGGGTAATGTTGTCCTGGAAGACAATGTCGAAGTGGGAGCCAATACGACCATCGACCGTGCCGTAATGGGCTCGACCATCATTCATCGTGGCGTGAAACTGGACAACCTGGTTCAGATTGCCCACAACGTTGAAGTAGGCGAAAATACAGTAATGGCAGCCCAGGTAGGTATCGCCGGATCGGTAAAGATCGGCAGCCATTGCATGTTTGGCGGACAGGTCGGCCTGGCAGGACATATCCATATTGCCGACCATGTGGTATTCGGTGCGCAATCGGGTGTGATCAGCGACATCAAGGAAGCCAAAACGGTATTAGGTGCCCCGGCCATCGACGCGAAAAACTTCATGCGCTCGAGTGCCGTATTCAACCGCCTGCCGGATATGTACCGCACACTCGGACAGTTGCAACGCGAGATCGAACAATTAAAGAAAGAAATCAATAAATAATATACGTATGCAGAAACAAAAGACGCTAGCCAAGAGTTTCTCGATGCAAGGTAAAGGCTTGCATACCGGACTGGATATCCAGATAACGTTCAATCCGGCACCGGAAAACCACGGGTACAAAATTAAACGTGTTGACCTGGAAGGACAACCTGTTATCGATGCACTGGCAGAAAACGTGGCCAGTACACAACGAGGCACTGTTCTCTCTAAGAACGGTATCCAGATCAGCACTGTTGAACACGCAATGGCAGCTTTATATGCCTACGAAATCGACAACTGCCTGATCGAAGTAAACGCTCCCGAATTCCCTATCCTGGACGGTAGCTCACGTTTCTTCACCGAAGAAATTCAGAAGGCCGGCATCGTTGAACAGAACGCGCCGAAAGATTATTACATCGTAAAACATAAGATCGAAGTAAAAGACGAAGAGACAGGTTCTTCACTTATCATCCTTCCGGACGAAAAGTTCAGTGTAAACGTACTGATCTCCTTCGACTCTCCTGTATTGTCCAATCAGTTCGCCACCCTGAACGACCTGAGCGAGTTCCCGACCGAACTGGCTGCTTCACGTACATTTGTCTTTGTACGCGAAGTGGAAATGCTCCGTCAGAACAACCTGATCAAAGGAGGCGACCTCGACAATGCAATCGTTATCTACGACCAGAAGATGCCGCAGGAAACGTTGGACAAACTGGCTGACGAACTGGGCATTCCTCATAAAGACGTGCACGAGTTGGGGTATATCAACAACAAACCTTTGGTATTCGACAACGAGCCGGCACGCCACAAACTGATCGACGTACTGGGCGACCTGGCTTTGATCGGCAAACCTATCCGCGGACGCATCATTGCCACCCGCCCGGGTCATAAGATCAACAACCAGTTGGCGCGTATGATCCGCAAAGACATCAAATTAAACGAAGTACAGGCTCCGATCTACGATCCGAATGCAGAACCGATCATGGATATTAACCGTATCCGCGAACTGCTTCCCCACCGTTATCCGTTCCTGCTGGTCGATAAGATCATCGAGATTGGCGGTGACTATATCGTCGGAATTAAAAATATCACAACGAACGAACCGTTCTTTACCGGACACTTCCCTCAGGAACCCGTTACACCGGGCGTACTGCTGGTTGAAGCAATGGCACAGACAGGTGGTTTGCTTGTATTGAATTCTGTTGACGAACCGGAACGTTATTCTACTTATTTCATGAAGATAGATGGCGTGAAGTTCCGCCAGAAGGTAGTGCCGGGAGATACATTGATCCTGCGTCTGGAACTGCTGGCTCCTATCCGCCGCGGTATCTCCACAATGAAGGGTTACATCTTCGTGGGCGACAAGCTGGTTTGCGAAGCTGAATTTATGGCTCAGATTATCAAAAATAAATAATAATAGAAAGAAGAAGGCAATGAATCAATCCCCTTTAGCAGTCGTACATCCCGAAGCAAAGATCGGTCAGAATGTAACGATAGATCCTTTTGCAGTGATTGAAAAGGATGTAGTAATAGGCGACAATTGTCACATTTATTCACACGCAGTCATTCTCGACGGGGCCAGAATAGGAAACGGTTGTTCCATCTTCCCGGGAGCTGTAATTGCCGGTATTCCACAAGACCTGAAGTTCAACGGAGAGCAAACAACCGCAGAAGTAGGTAACAATACCACTATCCGCGAGTGCGTTACGATCAACCGTGGAACAGCGTCGAAGGGTAAAACCGTAGTCGGAAACGATTGCCTGATCATGGCATACTCTCATATCGCTCACGACTGCGTACTGAAAGATCATATCATCATCGGGAATGCTTCCCAGATAGCCGGAGAAGTGGAGATTGACGATTTTGCTATTGTCAGCGGCGGTAGCCTGGTTCACCAGTTTACCCGCATATCCAAGCATGTGATGGTTCAGGGCGGTTCCCGCATCGGAAAAGACATTCCGCCTTATACCCTGATCGGCCGCGACCCGATCGTTTACTGCGGTATCAATATCGTAGGATTACGTCGCCGCGGATTTACCAACGAACAGGTCTTCCTCATCCAGGATATCTATCGTACATTATATACCCGCGGACTGAACAACACGGAAGCATTGAAAGCGATCGAAACGGAATACGAACCCAGCATGGAAAGAGATCTGATACTCAACTTTATCAAGACCTCCGACCGTGGTATCGTAAGAGGTTCCATCGACGAATAAACGATAGGAAAAACAAACGATTTCAGAGGGCTGTTAACTCCTTGCGGGGTTAACAGCCCTTTTGTTTTACATTACTCAATTTGCAAACTTCTTTTTTTATATCGTTATATGTTGGTTTTGATATTTTTTACTACTTTTGAACCAACAAAAAACTAAAAAGACTATGGTATTTAGATTCCTCATTCTATCAGACGAAGTAGATGACTTCAAACGCGAGATCAAGATTGACGCGGAAGCTACCTTCCTCGATCTCCACGACGCCATCCTGGATTCGGTTGGTTACACGAAAGATCAAATGTGCTCTTTCTTTATTTGTGACGACGACTGGAGCAAGAATACGGAAATTACATTGGTTGAAATGGACACCACTTCAGAAGTGGATAATTATATAATGGGTGATACCCGTCTGGAAGAACTCCTTGAGGACGAACACCAGAAACTTATGTTCGTTTTCGACTATATGACCGAACGCGCTTTCTTCATGGAACTTCGTGAAATCGAGCCGGGTAAAGACCTCGACCAGGCAATTGTCAGCAAATCGATCGGCCTACCTCCCACTCAGACTGTCGACTTCGACGAGTTTGACGCTAAAAGTGCGACGACTGATATCGGCGAAGATTTCTACGGTGATTCTGAATACGACATCGACGAACTGGATAAAGGCGGTTTCGAAGGCTTAGGCGACGGGCCGATGGAAAATCCGTACGACGACGAGCGTTTTTAATTAATGAATTCCCTTGTCATATTACTAGGGCCGACAGGAGTCGGAAAGACGGAACTGAGCCTGCGCATAGCAGAACATTTCGGTTCGCCTATCATTTCCTCCGACTCCCGTCAGCTATATAAAGACCTGCCTATCGGTACAGCTGCCCCCACTCCGGAGCAAATGGCAAGAGTTAAACACTATATGGTCGGCACACTCGACCTGACGGACTATTACAGTGCCAGCAACTTTGAAGAAGACGTTATCTCCCTACTAAACACACTTCACCAGACGACCCCTACGGTTGTCATGACCGGTGGCTCCATGATGTATATCGATGCCGTATGCAAAGGGATTGACGACATTCCGACCGTTACCCCTGAAATACGTGAAGCCATTTACACCCAGTTCGAATGCGAAGGCCTGGAGCCGATCCTTGCCGAACTGAAAGAAGCAGATCCGATACATTACGACGAAGTAGACCGCATGAACTACAAACGGGTAATTCATGCCGTCGAAATCTGCCGCATGACCGGAAAGCCTTATTCTTCTTTCCGTACCAATATAAAGAAAGAGCGTCCCTTTAAAATCATCAAAATAGGATTGACCCGCAACCGCGACGAGTTATGCGACCGCATCAACCGCCGTGTCGACCAGATGATGGCCGACGGATTACTGGAAGAAGCCCGCAAAGTATATCCTTACCGCCACCTTAACTCACTCAACACAGTCGGCTACAAAGAACTGTTCAACTATTTCGACGGAGAATGGTCGCTTGACTTTGCCGTAGAAAAAATCAGACGCAACTCCCGCGTTTACGCTCGCAAACAAATGACCTGGTTCAAACGGGATGAAGAGATTGAATGGTTCCATCCGGAAGATGAAACAGAGATCCTGAATTCTATCGAAAAAAAGTTATAAAATCAGACTTCAACATCTGACACATCCATACTTATACCAAGTCTCTGCTTTCCTTCTTCACCAAAGGCAAAAAACTGTTTGATATTTTAGTGAATAAATAATAATCCAGGAGTAAGTTCTTATGGAACTATGGTTTATTTGTGGCAAATATATGAAATATTTATTTAATCATGTTTCATTATTGAAAAATATACATATAGACAGGAATGTTTTTTAACACATTCTTATTTATAACTCTGAAAAAGCCCTATTATTTCTCTCCTCAACTCAATATTCATTGGCTCTAGCTAGATAAATCCCATCTAAAAGAAAAGTTTTGCCATAGTTCCATAAGAACTGTGGTTTACATAAATCCTAAACGCCAAATCTAAAAGGTAAACACCGTTTTGGTTCATGGGATGGGAATATTTAAACATCAAATATTATTTTTAATCTAAATTTCCATGCGAAAAAAATTAAACTTAGTTAGCTTTATTCTACTGGTGGGAACATTAGCTTCCCCAGGAACAACTTTTGCCGGGACTACACCGGCAGAGCCTAATACCAGTATTTCCCAACAAACGAGAAGAGTAACATGTGTTGTGGAAGATGCCCTAGGCCCTGTAACCGGAGCATCTGTGATCGTGAAGGGGACAACAACAGGCAATGTATCCGACACTGACGGTAAGGTTGTTTTAGAAGGCCTAAAACGCGGAGACATCATCCAGGTATCTTTCGTCGGTTACATCACGCAAGAGATTCCTTATACCGGACAGGCAAATATCAAGATCGACCTGAAAGAAGATTCTAAAGCTTTGGAAGAAGTAGTAATCGTAGGTTATGGAGTACAGCGTAAAGAGAGTCTAACGGGTGCTTTACAGACTTTGAAAGAAGAAAAGTTGACTGACATCACAACGCCTTCGGTTGAAAACATGCTGAACGGTAAAGTTTCAGGAGTGTACGTAGCACCGGGTTCCGGCCAACCGGGTTCAAGCGGTGCAGTTGTGGTACGCGGTAAAGCGACATTAAGTGGTTCGACAGCTCCACTTTGGGTAATCGACGGTGTGATCGTTGGAGACGGTGCCGGATTACTGAATCCTTCGGACATTGAAACTATGACTATCCTGAAAGATGCTGCTTCTACCGCCATCTATGGTTCGGAAGGGGCAAACGGTGTTATCCTTATTACAACCAAAGCGGCCAAAAGCGGCAAGATACAGATAAACGCTTCTGCCAAACTAGGTATCAGCACGTTGAACAACGGGAAACTGGAAATGATGAATGGAGCGGAACTATATGACTACTACGCCTCTTTCAACAATCCGGAAATGGTTGCTTTCCCTCGCTGGAACTCGGAATTGCGTAACTCCAATTTTGATTGGTGGGATCTGGCCACACAATCCGGTTTTACACAGGATTATAATATCTCACTTGCCGGAGGTAACGACCAGTTAAATTCGTTTTTTTCTATCGGATACTATGACGAAGAGGGAGCAGTGAAAGGATATGACTATTCACGCTACACTATCCGCTATCGCACCAACTATAAGCCTTTCAAATGGTTAACTGTAAAACCATCTTTATCCGGGGCCATGCGTACGGTAGAAGATGCACAATATTCTGTTACAGCCATGTACTCCATGCTTCCGTGGGATAGTCCTTACAATGAGAAGGGCGAATTGGTACCCGACCGTTACCAGGGATGGGTCAACAGCCAGCAAACAAACTACCTGAACGATCTTTCGTATGGTAATCATACGGATTACAAGACCTATGAGTTCCTTGGAAATCTGGACTTTGATATCAAATTTACCGATTGGTTGACATTCCGTTCTGTAAACAGCTACCAATACACCAATTACTACTACCATTCCTATAGCGATCCGCGCAGTAACGGAGCATCCGGCGTAAACGGTCGTATTGAGGAATACCAAAGTAATACGACTCGACGCTACACCAACCAATTATTGAACTTCAACAAAATGTTCGGCAAACACTCGGTTGATGCTGTGTTAGCTTACGAATTCAAAGACTATCAAGGAAAAGCTACTAAAGCAATAGGTACAGGATTTGCTCCAAGTTTTGAGGTTTTGGATGTAACAGCCTTACCGGAAAAGGTAGGAGGAAGCCTGACTGAATCGGCCGTTCAATCCTATTTCTTCCGTGGTAACTATGCGTATGACAACCGCTACGTAGCCGAACTTTCTCTCCGACGTGACGGTGCGTCCAACTTCGGAACCGACGCCCGCTACGGAAACTTCTATTCTGTCAGTGCCGGCTGGAATATCCACCGGGAGAACTGGTTTAAGGTTAATTGGATAGATGCATTGAAGCTGCGTGCTTCATATGGTATCATGGGTAACCGTCCGGGTGAATATTATCCGCAATATGCACTTTATTCCATTTCTGCAAATTACGACGGAATACCAGCTACTTTAATCAGTCAAGTCGGTAACCCGAATCTAACTTGGGAAGAAACAGGAACATTCGGTATCGGTGTAGATGCCAACCTGTTCGACAATCGTCTGCGTATCGTATTCGACTACTATAATAAGTATACAAGTGATGTGCTTTATAAAACACCGCTATCCGGTCTTACCGGCGTAACCAGCCGCTGGCAAAATGTGGGCGAAATCAGCAACAAAGGTATCGAGTTAACAATCGGTGGTGATATCATCCGTACTAAAGACTGGAACTGGAGCCTTGAAGCTAATCTAGGACATAACAAAAATACCGTAGAAAAACTGTATGGAGACGATCCGGATATGGAAATCATTGTAGGGGGCGGTATCGGTATTGCCGGTGAAGCAGATAAAATTTTGAAGGTAGGTTACAGTAGTGACGCTTTCTACATGAAAGAATGGGCAGGTGTCAATTCGGAAACAGGTGCTCCGCAATGGTATACTACTGCAGAAGACGGTAGCCGTGTCATTACAGAACAATATGCAGAAGCCGACCAGGTAATCTGCAAACCATCTACCCCGAAACTATTCGGTGGATTCAATACCTCATTAAGCTGGAAGAATATTGACCTGAGTGCCGTGTTCGGCTTCTCTATCGGAGGTAAGATTTATAACTATTCCCGTCAGGAATATGATGCTGATGGTACCTATACCGACCGTAACCAGATGAAGCTGAAAGACGGTTGGAGTCGCTGGGAAAAACCGGGAGATATCGCTACACACCCTGTTGCTTCTTACAACAACCAATCAAAAGCAAACAGTGCTTCCACCCGCTACCTGGAAGACAGCGACTTCCTTAAGTTGCGTTCATTGACAATAGGCTACAACCTCAGCCTTCCGAAATACTACATCCAGAATATGCGTATCTTCTTTGCTGGCGAAAACCTGTTCACGGTTACTGGCTATTCAGGTGTAGATCCGGAAATTCCGGCTAAAACTAACGACGACGGAACAATTTCTGCTATCGGTTCTGCCGGCCCTTCGGTTTATCCTTCTACTCGTAAATTTATGTTCGGTCTTAATTTAACATTCTAAACAAGCAAAGTATATATGAAAAATAATATAAAGAAATTCTTTCTGGCAACCATCTGCATAGGAACACTGTTGACCTCTTGCGATGTCGAACGTTTGCCAAACGGAAGCATGGCAGCCGAAGATATTACTTCGGATCCGAATACTGCCCTCGATGGTTTAGTGCGTGGTGCGTATGCCCAACTGAAAACATGGTCTGACCCGATGCACCGACTCGGTGAATATGCCGGTGACAATATGATGATCCGCGGTTCTTCTACCGATGCTTTTTATGAATTCATTTCTTATGCACGTACGGCCAACAACTATCGATTACAAAACTTCTGGGACTATGGTTACAAAGCAGTTGCCCAAACCTCTAACATCATCAAAATGATCGAAGAAGGACAAAGTGCAGAAATTGATAACAAACTAGGGGAATGTTACTACATCCGCGGAATGATGTATTTCTATCTGACCCGTGCTTTCGCCCGCCCTTACTACCAAGCGCCAGACAAAAACCTGGGTGTCCCCATCGTTAATGGAACTCCTGACGATCTGAACAATCTGCAATTGCCCGACCGTGCTACCGTAACACAAAGTTATGCCCAAGCTATTGCCGACTTGCGTAAAGCTGAAAGTATGCTGAGCATCAACGATGGTCCGGCATACGCATCGAAAGGTGCAGCCCAGGCTATGCTATCACGTATCTACCTGTATATGAGTGGTACATACTCAAATCCAAACACGCAATATGCCGACTCTGCTGTCTACTATGCGACACAAGTTATCAATTCAGGAGATTATCAATTATTGCCACGTGAAGAATATCTGAACTACAACACTTATGTACCAGAAAACAATAAAGAATCTATCTTCGTGGTTAAACGGGTAGCATCCGAATTCTCCGGCTTCGATCATTATTATGGGATCGGTGGTATGTATGCCAATATCGGCGGTATGGGTTGGGGTGAAATGTTCGCCAGTGCCAAATATATTGACTTGCTGAACGAAACAGGCCGTAACGACTGGCGTCCGGATCGGAAGAAGATTGTAGATGCACGTGCAAACTTTATCGAACCGCAATATGTAGTAGATGATAGCGGCAACTACACAGAAGTGTTCCGCTTCATTAAGAAGGTTTACAATACTAGCGGAGAACATACAAACTTCAACTACGTACAGGCCACATTAAACAAAAACGACAACCAATACAGTTGTTCCGAAACTGTCGACGGAGCAGAAACGATCTATCCGATGACAGCGGTAGACGAATCACAACAAATCTACTCGATCAAATACTCCGACGGGGAAACCTATACCGGTGTAATCGATTATCAAATGACTTTGAACCGTGTCTATCCGGAGTTCTATATTACAAAATGTTCACGTGAAGGAGAAGACTCTCACCTGCACTCTCCGATCATCTCACGCCTGGGTGAAATCTATCTGAACCGTGCAGAAGCGTATGCAAAACTGGGACGTTACGGCGAAGCATTAGCCGATCTGAACACTATCCGCGAGCGTTCTATCCCCGGTGCCGGTTATTCATCTCTGGATGCAAACAATGCCTCCACGTTGATTGACAAAGAGCGTCAACTTGAATTGGCTTATCAGGCCGAACGCAGTTTTGATGTATTCCGCAACGGCGATACATTGTACCGCCGTTATCCCGGTCCTCACGAAGCAACGAAAGATATACCGGCTACCGACTACCGCGTTACGTTCTATATCTCGCAGGATGCCATTAACTCCTACCCAAGTGGTAGCACGTTGACACAAAACCCAACGAATAACAGTGGTGTGATACTGAACTAAATTATATGATAAAGACTCGAACGAGAAAATCACTTTTCAACGTAAAGTGATTACATCTCAACAAATTACGCTGAAGCTCCGTGTTTTGAATAAATAATATTCTTATATGGAACTTCAGCGTAACTATTCTATTAGAAAGAAGTTCTGCTCTTGACGAAAGACGAATCTGTTTACTAAAAAACCAACTTGCCTCCGGTTTGAAACAAAAAATCAGCCATTTTGCCTCCGGTTTGAAACAAATTCAGCTCAAACTTGCCTCCGATTTGAAACAAATAAGTATATTTGCATCTGTATACCAACCAGATAGACAATCATGTTCAAAAGAGATATCTTAACAAACCTGGAAGAATGGGCAACAGACAGCCACCGAAAGCCACTTATCCTGCGTGGAGCAAGGCAGTTGCTTTCCGGGTATGGTCGCAACCTTATTCGGTCAATGAAGTAAAGACTGTTCAGGGGAAACAATTCCGACTAATTAATTTACCTTTTTACCTGGTAGGAGAATTATCCAGGATCATATCAACAAAAGTTTTTTAAAATAAATCCTTCAATCCTTCAGCTATACGCTAAACAACTGATTATATAACATTTATGGCTGAAGGATTTATAAGCAACATGAAGGAAATGGTTCTACTTTTAAAATAATACTTCATATTCATGCCTAATATCAACATCTGTTTTAGTTCATTCCTTCAAGAAAAGGTAAGTCAGGGCCAGTAGATAATAGTTGGATAGATAATGGCTTCTTATTGTGAAAGTTAGCACCTTTTTATTGTTTGTCATCTGTCGAACGCTTGTTCGACTACTGTGAAACAAGCGTCCGACAGATGTCGTACAAGCGTTCGACAGTTGACAAACAGAAAAGAAGAAAAGACAATTGAACTAAAAGCTCTGCACTCATGCGTTAGAATAAAATATGTAAACAGATAACCGGCCGGGGGCTACTCGCCTTTTCCGTAATACTGGAAGCTACCGTTTATGAATAAAAAAACTCAAAAATCAAGATAATTCCTTCAGCCAAACAACTTTCCTTCAGCCATATATTAATGATTACCAGGTATATATTCGCAATACTGAAGGATTGAAGGATTTATTTTGAAAAACTTTTGTTGTATGATTTGAGCTAAGCTATCCCAAGTCTGACACAGAATCGTAAAGCTTAATTCTTTATTTTCAATTAATAGCTCATTTACTTTCTCTTTTATTTGCATTTCCAAACACTTCTCTCTACTTTTGCCCTTGTACTCCGGCGAAGCGTTGCCGTTCAGTGCATCTTATTGATAACGAGAAGCGTTTTAAAGATATTATCCTATTGTTGAAACTTCGACACTTTCATTCATTCCGGATAATAGACAACAGAACGCTCACGTTCCTTTTCTTGTTGTATATGCTCGTAGGCATTTTATATGTCTATACATATCAAGATAAAGGGCGTGGGTTGTTGTTTATATCGGAATGAAGGGCAGTCGAAGGCCTCAACAATAGATATATCAACAGTTCCTACGCCTTCTTTATTTTTATAACATCCACTCCGGGAATTGATGGATACCTAAATCTGTCGCTTATGGGCTAATTACAGAAAGAACCAATACTCTATTAAAAAAGGAAAGGCAAGGCTTCTTGCCTAAGAGGTAAAATTTCTCAGTATTAATATTAAACATAACAAGATATGAAAATAAGATTACTAACAATCTTGGCTGCTATATTAGCGGCAACAAGTGTAGGGTGGGCGGAAACTTCAACTATATATGTAAATGGAAGCTCCGGAAACGATACCAACAATTCAGGTACCAACGTTAGTCCTGTTAAGACAATAGCAAAAGCTATAACACTGGTTAGTGATGGCGGTACAATATATGTGGCTGCCGGTGAATATACAGAAAACATAGAAATTAGTAAACCGTTAAGTCTGATTGGTTCAGGAACTAATAAACCGACTAAAGAATCTACATCGGAGAATGATGCTTATCTGACGGGAAAAATACAAATCACAAAAGCAGGATCGACAACCATTGAAAATGTAAAGATGGTTCGGGCTGCAAATACATCCTATGGAAATGGAAATGGGATGATTGAAATGATTGTGGCTAATGTTACTTTAACTGTAGACAATTGCTGTATGATAAATAGTAAATCGGGATCAGAAAATACAGGCGGAGGAACTAATCATTTCATAACAATTGGTAGTAGTGCTTCAGGAGCTACAGTGAATTTAACTAATTCTGATTTATATATGGACGGTGCTTATCAACGGGCAATAACAAACCGTGCTTCAGTAGGAGCAAAGATTAAGGTAAAAAAGTCTCAAATTATAGGAATTGGAACAAATACACAATGCCGCCCTCTTGCTCTGTATAATGAAGGATCAGAAACTGAAATAATAGATAGCAAAATCTTATTAAATGAGCATGGGTATGCCATTAGTGCAGAGTGTGCAAACAGTAAAATAACTATTGATAATTCAGAGATAAGAGGTTTTGCTGCATTAGCTATCAGGGAAGCCGGAATGACAATAAAAATTGAAAATTCCATTTTGACAGGACGCCAGAATTATAGTGGAGAGTCGGACGGTTATGGAGCACTTGTTTTTGAATATGGGGTTGATCCAACGAACAATACAGTGACGATCAACAATTCAATTATCACAAATGAACATATTAATACAGCTTCAGCCTGTATGTATCCAATTGATTTTGGTGATAAAGCAGCCAATAATACGGTAACACTAAAAGATAGCCGCTTACGGCTTACTTCAAACCAGACGCCTGCTATGGTTTACCGTTTTAATGCTAATAATAACGTCCTATTAGAGGGGAATGGCAATGTATTCTCCTATAATACAACAAACAAGCCACTGACAAAAGCAAATCAGAATGACGTTTTGGCTAATGATAAAGAAAGCTGTATGATTGCATATAAGGCTGACGGCTCTTTGATGAATGCTATAATTGATTGGAAAAGTTTATCAAATCAAGGTATCATTTCTTTCAAAGATGTAAGCAGAATGACTATTCCCGAAGGTACTTTCGAATTACCTCAAACATTCACTCTCGATAAATCCCTGACAATAGAAGGTGCTGGCAAAGATAAGACAACTATCAAAGGTCATATCGAAGTTAATCCGAAACAAGGTGAAACAGCTACTCTTACCGCTAAAGGTCTTACATTAGAAGGGAATAATAATAATTTTGGACATGGTATTATCGGTATTACCGGTAATGGTACAGGAAAAGTGGGTCTTACCGACTGTAAGATATCAGGAGGTGCATTGAAAGGACAAACAGCCGCAGTCGGTGTCCGTATGGAATCTGCCGGAGCGGAATTAACAATGAAGAATACGGATATCAATGTTTATTATTACGGATTAGGGCTACGCGAAAAGAACCAAAAAGTAACAATAAATGGCGGCTCCATAACCGGCCGCGCTGCAATTATGACATCTGCTGGCAACTTAGGAGGATATTTAGATCCCACCGGAACATCTATTACAGCAACGGGAACTACCTTCATCGGAAAAACAATAGCTCAGGGAGAAGGCGAAAGCTATGGTACGATTGTTCTTCAGGAGAAATACAATGGCGTAAAGGGAGAGTTTACGAATTGTGCAATAGAAACAGTGCCAGGTATCGATAATGGGAAAAATGCAGAAAAGCAAATGTCTGCTTTATGTGTTCGTTCTTATGGGAATACGCTTAACTTTAGCGGCGGCAAGCTGTCTGCTACCTATGCAGAAAATAATATTGCCGGCATAAACAGTAAAATACATGCCTCCGTTATTCAGTTAGGATGGCATGATGCCGACTTTAAAGGGGATGATGTATCGACTCCATCGCAAAACACGATAGCGTTAAGAAACTGCGAACTGAAAGCCAAAGAAGGAGAAAAGTATCTGGTAACTACTTTCCGTCGCGATATTAATCAACAGTATGATGCTTTAACCATCAACGGTACTGCTTATTCTGTTAATGCAGGAAATGTATTGAAACTGTATCAGGTAGATAAAAATGGAAAATTCGTAGATGATAATGGCAAGGTAATCTCTCAGGTAAAAGACCTGGCCTCATTAAAATCTGCTATAGCCAGTGCTTCTGATGGCAGCACAATCCATTTAAGCAATGATATAACCGGCATTACAGAAAGCGACCTTCCGATTGAAATAAAAAAAGCGATTACACTGGAAGGAAATGGCTATACACTGTCCGGAACATATACCGAAGGTGGAGGAACGGCTCTTAAGCATCTTTTGGATATAACATCCAATGACGTCGTAATCCGTAATCTAACCGTAGAAAAAGCTTTCCGCAGCGGTATTAATGTAACCGGAGTTACCGGCGTAATACTGGAAAACATTGTATCCCGCAACAACGCCAGTGTCGGACTGACGGTAAACAGCTCGGAAGTAACCGCTACTAATCTGACAACCAATGGCAATGGTTGGAAAGCTGGTGTAAATGTTGATAAAGGACAAAATGTAACCAGTGAACCGATATTTACCTTCTCTAACAGTTCGTTCGGTGAAGCAGTTGCAATCTATTCTGATTTGGCAGATGCTCCGCTTTCCTACGTTGTTGCTCCAGCCAATAGCGGATGGACGAAACATGCGAACCAGGGAGATAATAAGAAAACTATCTGGAAAATAGATGCTTTTGTTCCTACAATAACAGCTATCCCGGAGATAAAAGTCAATATGCTTGAAGCAGGACAGACTTTATCGTCGGTACTCCTTGTTAAAGGAGTTGCTCAATATAATAATGTAGCAGTTGCGGGTACGTTCAGTTGGAACAATCCGGCAGAAGTAATTAAAGCAGGAAACAACAACTATAAAGTACTCTTTACACCTTCCGACCTGATAAAGTATGCTATCACTGAGTGCGAAGTATCTATCGAAGCCAAACAGTATTATACTGTGACGACCGGAGTATGTCAGAACGGTAAAGTCTCGATTACAAACGGAAATATCAATAACCGTTATGCAGAAGGAACAGAATTAACCCTGACAAACACACCGGATGCCGGCTATCAGCTGAAAGCAGGTTCTTTAGCCGGTAAAATGACTGTTACCGAGGATAAGGTAATTACGGCAGAATTTGAAGCAATCCAACAGACTGTAACGCTAAGGGTCGATGGTGGCAATGGAAGTATTTCCGTGAACGGCAAAACTGATCACAGTGGTTCTGTCACTGTACAACAAGGAAAAGAAATAGTCGTACAAGCTATTCCTAGCAGTGGTTATGTCTTAGAATCTCTTTCATGTACAGGAGGAAAAGTAATCAGTAAGGATGCCGTTACGGTTGATAAAGATTTTACTATTACAGCTAAATTCAAAGCATTGCCACCACAGGAATACAGTGTTCAAGTAACTTCTCCCGAACATGGCAAGATATTACTGTTCGACGATAAAGGTAATGCAATTGCCGCAGGCTCTTCTGTTACAGCAAATTCAAAAGTAAGTGTTTTGGCTGTTGCTGACGAAGGGTATCAACTGCAAGCAAACTCTTTGAAGAATAACAGTACGGAAATAACAAACGGCTCTATCTCCGTAACAGCAAATGCAGTTATTACAGCGGAGTTTAATATACAGCAGTTCGAGGTTAAATCATCTATTCCATCAAACGAAGGTTCCATCACTTTAACAAAAGGTCAAAGTGGAAATTTTACATCTGGAAATGTAGATTATGGACAAATGATGAAAGCAACTGTTACCCCTGCTGATGGTTACAAACTCCTCACTCTGCTTGTCAACGGCAAAGAAATACCTAACGGCGGTAGCTTCACTGTTAAAGCGGCAACTACTGTAAAGGCGGTCATGCGCAAACTGGCAACAATCACAATCGATGAAACAGCTCAAACATACGTTTACGATGGCACGGAAAAAGCGTTTGTTGTAAAGACTACGCCGGCTGGAATTGGTGGATTTACGGTTACTTGCAGCGGTACGCATACAGAAGTAGGTTCATACGATGTAACAATCAGCCGTGGTGCCGATGATACATACGCAGCTATCAATAAGACAATCTCCGGTGGATTAGTTATTGCTCAAGCTGAAATGAAGGGGGTTGCTATTCCGACAGCGGAGAATGGAACTATTAAGACGACAAGTGCAGATGGTGCATATGCATGGAAAAATGGACAGACCATAGGAAATACGGAAACTGTTTATGATGCCATCTTCACCCCGAATAACAAGAACTATGCACCAATTACTTTCTCCATTCCAACAGGAAAAGGAGAAGCAAAGAAAGTTTCTTTCGAGTGGGAAAGTTTACCCACTCGCTCTGCATTACGCAATGAACCAGAAGCTGCAGGAAGTCTAAGTATTACAGCAAACGGAGCAGAAGGTTCCATTGTCATTCTGAACGGAAATAGTCAGCTCAATAGTGGCGATCTTTACGCAACACAAAAGATCCGTTTGAGAGCTATCCCCGGAGCAAATGCTTCTGCAAATGTAACCTGGACGGTTAGTGGAGGGGAACTAGACAAGACAGTAGGTAATGAAGTTACTCTAACACTAGGCACAGGCGATAATATCGTAACAGCGACTTTTGCCCCTAAAGGAGAACCAACAAATCCAACCATCAGTGGTGAGCTAACCTACAACGGTAGCATACAAGTTCCAACTATCACCGGTGGTTCAGACTGGCAGATTACATTCAAACAAGGTGGTCAGATAATCCAGAATCCAACCGATGCAGGTGATTACGATGTTATAGCCAGTTATCCGGGAGATGCCAACTATAAAGCGGTTACCGATAAAAATATCGGAACGTTTACCATCAAACCGAAAAAGGTGACAGCCACTGTTACGGCTGCTTCCTCTATCCTGCAAGGACAATCGTTGGCACAATCCATCATTACCGGTACTGCTGATGCCGACGGTACATTTGAATGGAATACGGATACGAAAAACACTCCGATTACAACGGCAGGAACACAGAATAAGCAGCCCATCAAGTTTGTTCCGACAAGTACGAATTACGAGGAGTTAACCGGTCTTTCAACCTCAGTAGAAGTTACTGAAGTAAAAGGTTTAACGCTTCGTACACTCAACCTCACCGTTACAAATCCGGATGGCGGAACTGTTACGATGAAACTGAACGATCAGGAAGTCGCTTCCGGTGCAACAATAACAAAAGATGATAAGATCACGGTCGAAACATCCCCGAACAGCAACTACACCTCAACAGTGTCTGTCACCGGTGCAACGAACGTAGGAGGAGTCTATACCGTAGGCGATGCGGGCAATGTAGAAGTAAAAGTAACCTTTACTCAGAAGTCTACCCCGGGCGATGATGATGGCGGCGATGACGAACCGGGTGTTGTAACAATTACCGACGTCGTACTCGATTCATCTTCTAAAACTCTGGCCGTAGGCGAAGAGTTTAAGCTGACAGCTTCAGTGAAACCGGCCGATGCTGATCAATCTGTCACTTGGTCGAGCAGTGATGAAACGGTTGCCACCGTAAAGAAAGGAACAGTGAAAGCATTGAAAGCAGGTAAAGCAACCATCACCGCTACTGCTTCCGACGACACACATTATGCTGAATGCGAAGTAACCGTCAGCGTTGCAACCGGTATCGACGAGCTGATAGCATCTACCCGTGTTCTGGGTTGCGATGGCTATATCATGATCGAACCGATGGCCACTATTGAAACGCTGGTTACTGATATGATGGGACGAATCTTCTATCATGGCCGGCTTACAGAGAAGATGCAAATTCCTGTATCCGAAGGCGTATATCTGGTTCGTTTGTCGAACAAAGAAAAGGCTGTTACAGTTAAAGTAATAGTCAGATAATCCATACAACAAACCCACCTTCAGAAATCCATTCACCCAATGAATGGATTCCGAAGGTGGGTTTATTTTTCTTCGATTACCTTTTATTTCTTAAACACCAAATAGACAGCTGCAACCAACAGCAAACAAGCCAGCGCATGATTCCACTTAAAGGATTCTCCCTTAAAAGCGATCGTGCTGAAAGCGATAAAGACGACTAACGTAATAACCTCCTGAATCACTTTTAGTTGTATCAGGTTGAACGGGCCACCATTCTCACGGAATCCCATCCGGTTAGCGGGAACCTGAAAACAATATTCAAAGAAAGCAATCCCCCAGCTAAACAAGATAACACCGATCAACGGCAGACTCTCAAACCAACTGAACTGCTGTTTCATCTTCAGATGACCGTACCATGCCAATGTCATAAAGACATTCGATACGACTAATAACAGAATAGCATAAAATCCCTGCATAATTTATTTCTTTTTTTGAGGAAGATAATCGTGTTGTATATTCGACATGCTGTTCCAGATACTGTAACGAGCCTCCGGATTAATCGCTTCCAGCCGTGCCAGTACCTCTTTCATATCCGAACGGCTGGAACCGGATTCGTAAGGGCAATTCTTGATCTGTTTGCGGTAGCCTTTCCAGGCTGCAATACGGATCAGTTCCTTTTCTTCCACCAGACACATCGGACGGATAATCTCCATCTCGAACTTATCCATCTTCAGGCGGGCAGGCATCGTCCCGAAAGCTCCCTGATGCGTCATATTCATCAGTAACGTTTCAATAATATCATCCTGATGATGACCGAGAGCGATCTTGTTGCAGTTATGCTTTTTGGCTATATCGAACAGCGCTTTCCTACGTGTCCAGGAACAAAGGAAACAAGGAGACTTGCGGGGGTCGGTCGATGCATCGAAGCTCGTTTCGTGCACAATAAACGGCAAGCCGTGTTCATCGGCACAGCTCTTCAGATATTCCATATCCGAACTATAAGGTATATTGGTCATCACAATATGAGCAACAACCACTTCAAAGCGTGGATGGTATATTTTAGAACGCCGTCCCAGCAGATCGACCAGGGCTAAAGAGTCCTTCCCGCCCGACAATCCGATCAGGATACGGTCGCCATCGGCAATCAGGCCATACTCATAAATAGCCTTTTTCACCTTCTCCTCTACTTTCCGGAACAGGAGCTCTTCTGCAGTCAACTTTGCCATATTTATTCTAAATCGGGCACAAAAATAGATATTTATCCAATGAATTGTATGCCTAACTAAAAATATTATTATCTTTGAATCAGTATAATTATATTACAACTAGAGAAAATGAGCCGGTTATCTAAGAAACTGTTTTACACAATTGGAATTACATTACTTTGCTGCAGCCTGCAGGCACAAAGCCTGGACCAGGCTAAAAAACTATACAATGACGGACAATACGCCGAAGCTAAACCAGCATTTGAAAAGCTGGTGAAACAAGCCCCGAGCAACTCGTCCTACAATCATTGGTATGGTGTTTGCTGTTTTGAAACGGGCGACCTGGCCGGTGCGGAAAAACACCTGAAAGTGGCAGTAAAACGAAAAGTACAGGATGCTTACCGCTATCTGGCGGATGTTTACTATCAGACCTATCGCTTTGACGAAGCCGCCGAGATGCTGGAGGAATACATCGAACTGCTGACTAAAAAGAAACAAGACACGCAGGCATTCGACAACCAACTGTCGCTGGCAGAGAACGCCCACCGCATGATGGAAAAGACCGAAGATGTCCAGATAATCGACAGCCTGGTAATGGATAAAGAGAATTTCCTCGCAGCCTACACACTGAGTGAAGAAAGCGGAACACTGACTTCATTCAAAGATTTCTTCCAGACAAACGAACCGGAATCCTCCACGGTCTACATGAACCAGAAGGGGGATAAGATATATTATGCACATGCCACGGACAACGATCGTTATTGTCTCTTCACCCAATCCAGATTAATGGATAAATGGGGAGACGAAAAACAATTGCCGATGAACATCAACAGCAATGATGACGACAACTATCCGTTCGTCCTGTCTGACGGCGTAACGATCTATTACGCCTCCAAAGGAAACGGTTCGTTAGGCGGATACGACCTGTTCGTCACCCGCTATAACATCAACTCAGATACCTATCTGGCTCCGGAACAGTTGAGTATGCCGTTCAATTCGCCGTTCAACGACTACATGATGGTGTACGACGAGACGAAAGAACTGGGATGGTTTGTTTCCGACCGCTTCCAACCGGAAGACAAAGTATGTGTCTACCTCTTCATTCCCAACAACGAACACAGCCGCGTGGAAAGCGACGACATCGAAGTGAAACGCGCCCGTGCCGCCATCACCTCCATACAGGATTCATGGAAAGCAGGAAGCGATTACACGAACCTCATCGAACTGGCTCACAAGGAAATACCCTATGGAGAAGTGAAGATAGACAAAGATTTCGAGTTTGTGATAAACAATAGTCTGGTTTATTATAAACTGGATCAGATCAAGAGCCCGGAAGCAAGAAGTTATTACGAAAAAGTTGTTTCGCTGAACAAACAGATAAAAGAACTGAACGATAAGCTGGCCGATCTCAGAGCCTCCTATTCTTCCGGGAATAGTGCCAAGAAAGAACAGTTGAAGCCGACAATCCTCAATGCGGAAGAGCAGCTGAACGACTTGCTCAGCCAACCTGAAGGTTTGGAAAAGAAAGCCCGTAACACGGAGATAAATTATTTAAAGAGTAACAGATAATTCAACCACTACTATTATGATTTGGGAAGTAACCATTATTGTTTTTTTAATGCTCGTAGCCATCGTGCTTATCCTGTTGGAGATATTCCTTCTACCGGGTATAACGATTGCCGGAATCGGAGGATTCCTTTTTGCCGCCGCCGGTGTTATTTATGCTTATTCGGTCGGTGAAACGGCAGGACATATCACATTATTCCTGTCACTGGCAACTTTCGGCGGAGCATTTGTATGGTTATTACGTTCCCGGTCGTTTAACAGGGTGGCCCTGAAAACGGATGTCGACTCGAAACTGACCTCCAGCCGCGACTTGGGTATCGAACCCGGTGATGAAGGCGTCACGCTCTCCCGCCTCGCTCCCATCGGTAAAGCCCGCTTCAAGGGAATTACGGTTGAAGCGAAGTCGATGGACGAGTTGATAGACGAGAACACGGAAATCGAAGTCGTACGTGTAGACGGTTATAATGTATTGGTAAAGAAAAAAGAACAATCAGATATTCACGCTTAATTATATTTATATGGAAGAATTGAACTATTTGCCTTTTATCCTACTGGGTGCAGCGGTCTTGCTGCTGGCAATTTTCTTTTACTATGTGCCGTTCCTGCTCTGGATCTCGGCCAAGGTTTCGGGTGTTAACATTTCGCTGATACAGCTGTTCCTGATGCGTATCCGTAATGTTCCTCCCTATGTTATTGCCCGTGCTATGATCGAAGCGCACAAAGCCGGTCTCAAAACATTGACTCGTGATGAACTGGAAGCGCACTACCTGGCTGGCGGACATGTTGAGAAAGTGGTTCATGCGCTGGTGTCTGCTTCCAAAGCAAACATCGACCTGCCTTTCCAGATGGCTACTGCTATCGACCTGGCCGGCCGTGATGTATTCGAAGCCGTTCAGATGTCGGTTAACCCGAAAGTGATCGACACACCTCCTGTGACTGCCGTTGCGAAAGACGGTATCCAGTTGATCGCCAAAGCCCGTGTTACCGTTCGTGCTAACATCAAACAATTGGTGGGTGGTGCCGGTGAAGAAACAATCCTGGCGCGTGTCGGTGAAGGTATCGTATCATCGATCGGTTCGTCGGAAAGTCATAAGACCGTATTGGAAAATCCGGACTCTATCTCTAAACTAGTATTACGTAAAGGGCTGGATGCCGGTACGGCATTCGAGATTCTGTCCATCGACATCGCGGATATCGATATAGGTAAGAATATCGGTGCATTCCTTCAGATGGATCAGGCGCAGGCCGACAAAAACATCGCCCAGGCTAAGGCTGAAGAACGTCGTGCTATGGCTGTTGCCCTTGAACAGGAAATGAAAGCGAAAGCCCAGGAAGCCCGTGCAAAGGTGATCGAAGCAGAAGCAGAAGTACCAAAAGCAATGGCGGAAGCTTTCCGTTCAGGAAATCTGGGTATCATGGATTATTATAAAATGAAGAACATCGACGCGGACACTTCTATGCGCGAAGCCATAGCAAAGCCAGCCAATGCTCCTTCAAAACCGCTTAAAGACTAAAAAATGAGAGTTATTCCTGAATCCGAATTAATCATAAATGCAGATGGAAGCGCTTTCCATCTGCATCTTAAGCCGGAGCAGCTGGCAGACAGAGTAGTCCTGGTTGGTGACCCCGACAGGGTTTCAACCGTAGCTTCTTACTTCGACACACAGGAGTGTGAGGTTTCCAGCCGGGAATTCCACTCTATTACCGGTAGGTATAAAGGAAAGCGCATCACCGTTGTTTCACATGGTATCGGTACGGATAATATCGATATCGTACTGAATGAGCTGGATGCATTGGCTAATATAGACTTTGCAACCCGCACGGTTAAGCCGGAGTTCAAACAGCTTACCTTGGTTCGCGTCGGTACATCCGGCGGACTTCAGCCGTTTGTACCTGTCGGCACGTACGTTGCTGCCGGAAAATCGATCGGTTTTGACGGGGTTATTTATTTTTATGCCGATACCGAACGTGTCAGAGATACCCGTTTTGAAGCCGAATTGAAAAAGCAGCTGGACTGGAAGCTATCAGGCCTCTCCCCTTATGTGGTCTCTGCCGATCCGTCTCTGATAGAGCAGATCACGAAAAATGATATCATCCGTGGCGTAACTATTGCCGCCAACGGTTTCTATGGCCCGCAAGGCCGTGAACTCCGGTTGCCGCTGGCCGACCCGCAACTAAACGGGAAGATCGAAGCGTTCGACTACAACGGACAGAAAATAACCAATTTCGAAATGGAAAGTTCATCCCTGGCCGGTCTGGCCGCACTCATGGGACACCGTGCCATGACTGTCTGCTGCATCATCGCAGGCCGTGTCGACAAGGATATGAACACAAACTACAAAGGCTCTTTAACAGGGCTGATAGAAACGGTGTTAGAACGTATCTGATTATGAACCGGGAGAAAACAATAATAGATTCATTGGAATGGGGAAAGGCTATTTCCAATAAAGAGGAAAAGCTGAAAGTTGCCGTTAAGATTGCTTCGATGGTAAAGGACGGGGACATTATAGGTGTCGGTTCAGGCTCTACGGCTTATCTGGCCCTGCAGAAGATCGCCGAACGTATCCGGATAGAGCAGCTTCATATCCGTGCAATCCCCACTTCGCAGGAAATTAAAATGGCTTGCGCCCAACTGGGTGTTCCCCTCACGAGCCTGTTGGAACATAAGCCGGACTGGACATTTGACGGTGCGGACGAAATAGACTCTAATCATAATATGATAAAAGGGCGTGGCGGGGCTATGTTTAAAGAGAAGCTACTCATAAGTTCCAGTCCGCGGACTTATATTATTGCCGATCCGTCAAAGATGGTCTCCAAACTGGGTTCCCGTTTTCCCGTTCCGGTTGAAATATACCCGGATGCCCTGACGCATGCCGCACAGGCACTCGAATCCCTCACCCCGAAAGAAATGAAACTCCGGATGGCACAGGGGAAAGACGGCCCTATCATCACTGAAAACGGAAATCTGATCCTGGATGTCTGGTTCGACAATATTCCCGACAACCTGGAAAATTCGATCAAGTCTATAACAGGCGTTATAGAAAGCGGACTTTTCATGCATTATGAAGTACAGATACTCAGTAGCGAAAACCTATAAAACAAAACGCCTCTTGCAAAAGACTTATCCGGTCTGCAAGAGGCGTTTCTTTTTACTTATGTATCTTATTTCATAAATCCTTGATCCTTTAATACTTTCAGTAGGACTTCCGAGAAATATTCATTATTCTTCTTTGTATAACGAATATCGGTAAACACTTGTGCCAGCGTTTCCTTATTATTTTCCTTCACAAACTGCTTATTGACTTCCAAAGCTTCCTTTGCACAATACAATTCATCTATCGAAGCCGGCGTATAATCCATATATGTCTCCTGATGGACAACAGCAGCCAACGGCAAACGTTCTACCTGTTCCGGCAGCGGTTGAGCCGGGTAACCGACAGTTACCGTTACAATGGGAACGACCAGACGGGGCAATGACAAAGCATCAATAATCTTATCTGCATTATAAGCAGTCGTACCCAAGTAACAGATACCTAAACCTCTCTCTTCTGCCGCATCACAGAAACTCTGGGCGAACAGCATCGCATCGATCGTTGCCGCAATAAAAGTTTGCAGATTGTCGAAGCCCGCTTCGGCATTGCGTTGTTCGGCCCATTTCACAAAACGGTTGGCATCAGCACAGAAAGTCAGGACGACCGGAGCTGTCGTAATCATCGGCTGGTTGAAATGTGCCGGAGCCAACTTCTCCTTATTTGCTTGTTCACGGGTAACGACCACACTATACAACTGCATATTTCCGGTATTGGATGCACGGGCAGCCACTTCCAGCAGTTCATTCAACAACGGTTCGGAGATATCCTGTGTCGTATATTTGCGGATAGTTCTCCTGTTCTTCATTATATCTATCATATCTATTTTTTATAACGTATCAATAACAAAGTCCCAGCAACCAGATCGGCAACTTATTGTTCTGACTCTTAGGTTGCCCATAGATAGCTGCAAAGGCATTCTCTACGTCTTTGACCCGCTCGTAATCCATCAAAGGGTCGCCCACCATGAATATGTATTTATCATTTATGAAAAAGTCATTGTTATTAAGCAAACGGACGGATGCAAAGTTAGACAATTGATCGACAAAGAATGTCTCACCCAGTATCACACGATCGTTCAAACCTTCCTCAAAAGCGATCAAAAGATTTGTATTTCCCAGATAAGTTTTCTGGAGGCGATCCTGCACCGCCCCTCCCGTTGCCTGATAATGCCGTATACATACCGCATCCTTCAGATATTCAAAATATTTCTTCGACTCTGTATCATCCAACTTCAATTTAGCCGCCATATCAGCCAAACGAGGTACATTCGGTACCAGGTCGGATATCATCATCATCATTCTTTTAATATCTTTCAGCTCCGCATACTCAATCGGATAAACGGCCGGTACATCTACTTCGATCGCATCCCTCACCCGATCCTGCAACAGGAACGGATAGGCATCGGGGTCATCCCAGTAAAACGGATAACAACCATGTTCAAGATAATTACGAAACACTGGTGCGACAACAATCTGATCGTTCACATTCCTTGATATCTCTACATGATTTTCCAATAGATCATCCAACGGGATAGGAGAAAGATCCAAAAGACACTCATAGGAAAGATACTCGCGGAACGACATCGTATTCAACGTATAGCAGGATGCATCCTTCAAACCTTTCGTCACTTTCGAAATAGGAAGCAAGGATGACGCGGCAAACACGATATGCAGATTCGGGCAACGCTCCTGCAATTTCTTCATTTCACTGAGCCAATTCGGATAACGATGTACGCCATCCATAAAAAGATGGGTTCCCCCCGCCTTATGGAACTGAAGGGCCACATTGATCATCTTTTCCCTTTGAAAGAGAATACTGTCCAGATTTAAATATAACGCCTTATCTGAATCATCGAAAACCTGCTTGATCCGTTGCAGCAATAATGTTGTTTTACCTACTCCCTGTGAGCCAAAAATTCCAATCAGACGATCATCCCACTGTATCTGCTTATAAAGATATCGCTGAAAATTGCATCTTATCCCCTTCAGTAATTGCTGATGGTTTAATTGGTATATGTCCATAAACTAAACTATTTGTTACAAATGTAATACATTATGCCAAAAACGAAGACCGGATATAGTAAGAAAATGTTCTTTATAAAAAACATTTTTTTTAAACATAATGTTTTCAAGGACTCGTTGAATGGAGATAATCATGTACATTTGCATGATAAAACCAATAAGAGAATGGACAAATCGAAAGTTTACTTTACGAATCTTCGTACGACTCCCTCCAGTAACCTGCTGGATAAAATGGAACGGCTTGTAAAACGTGCCGGCATTACAAATATTGATTTTCAGAACCAGTTCGTGGCTATCAAGATCCATTTCGGAGAACCGGGCAATCTGGCTTACATTCGTCCCAATTATGCCGCCCGTATGGCAACCTTGCTCCGCTCATTGGGGGCAAAACCTTTTCTTACGGACTGTAATACATTGTATTCGGGCCGGCGTGCTAATGCCGTGGATCATTTGGAAAGTGCTATGGAAAATGGTTTCAATCCTATTTCAGCCAAATGTGATGTAATCATCGCAGACGGACTGAAAGGAACGGAATGCCGTGAAATAGAAATAAACGGTGAATACTGTAAAGCTCCTAAGATCGGATCGGCTATTGCCGACGCTGATATTATTATCAGTATGAATCACTTCAAAGGACATGAACAGACCGGGTTCGGAGGTGCACTGAAGAACCTGGGAATGGGATGTGCCAGTGTTGCGGGCAAGCTGGAACTGCACGGAGCCTCCCAACCCCGTATCGATCTGGAAATGTGTAAAGGTTGCAATATCTGTGTAAAACATTGCCGCCACGAAGCTATCCGCCTGGATGAAAACAGGAAAGCAGTAATCGATTATGACAAATGCGTCGGTTGCGGACAATGTGTGGCCCTTTGTCAATATGACGGTGCCGTACTCGGTTCATGGGATACTTCGGTAAACTTAAATTGTAAAATAGCAGAATACTCACAAGCCGTATTGCAGGACAAGCCTCATTTCCATATCAGTTTCATTATGAATGTATCTCCCGAATGTGATTGTTGGAATCATAATGATGCGGCCATCGTCCCGGATCTGGGTATTGCAGCTTCATTCGATCCGGTTGCTTTGGACAAGGCTTGTGCCGATATAGTCATCAAAGCCCCGATCCTGGAAACAGGCAACCGTCTTTCAGAAACACCTCATCATGATCACTTGGAAGGTTGTGACAAATTCCATATCATGCACCCGGAAACCAACTGGCAGGCCGGACTGGAACATGCTGAAAAAATTGGAATCGGAACTCAGGAATATGAACTAATAACCGTATAAGGATATATAATTTTATGATCAATCAGGATACTATCTGTGCCGTATCGACAGCCCCCGGAGCCGGAGGAGTAGCTGTGATCCGTGTATCCGGCACTGACGCCATAAGAATTTGTGACACGATCTTCGTTCCCAAAGTCGAAGGAAAGAATCTTCAGAGCCAGAAAGCTTATACCTTACGCTACGGTAGTATCCGTCGCGGGGAAGAGTTGATCGACGATGTACTTGTCGCCCTCTTCCGCGCCCCTCATTCGTTTACAGGAGAAGACACCGTCGAGATCACTTGTCATGGTTCGGTTTATATCCAGCAACAGATCCTTCAGTTACTGATAGAAGAGGGATGCCGCTCTGCTCTTCCCGGTGAATATACACAACGGGCTTTCCTGAACGGGAAAATGGATCTGAGCCAGGCGGAAGCTGTAGCCGACCTGATCGCATCCACCTCTGCCGGAATGCACAAACTGGCCATCAACCAGATGCGCGGAGGTTTCAGTAACGAACTGACCAAGCTGCGCAGCCAGCTTCTCGACTTCACTTCCCTGATCGAACTGGAGCTTGATTTCAGCGAAGAGGATGTGGAGTTTGCCAACCGTAACAACCTGAAGCAACTGGCTACCGCCATTGAGCAACTGATCCATAAACTGGCTGATTCATTTAGTGTCGGGAACGCCATCAAAAACGGGATCCCTGTCGCTATTATCGGAGAGACAAATGCCGGCAAATCGACACTTCTTAACCTACTCGTTGGCGAAGAGCGGGCTATCGTCTCCGACATACACGGTACGACACGTGACGTAATAGAGGACACGATCAATCTTTCGGGAGTGACCTTCCGATTTATCGATACGGCCGGTATCCGTGAAACCAACGACACCATTGAGAGCCTCGGCATTGAACGTACATTCCAAAAGTTGAGCCAGGCCTCCATCGTCCTTTGGGTAATCGACCTGAACACTCCTGCGGAACAGATTGAAGAACTAGCTAAAGTAATCATCCCGAAAGCTGAAGACAAAAAGGTCATTCTTGTTTTCAACAAATCCGACCTGCTCTCACCTGCTGAACTGGAAGCCAAGCAACAGTTACTGAATACGATACCTGCCGACCGCTTGTATATTTCAGCTAAACAGCAAGCAAATACCGAAGTCCTCAAGCAGCACCTTATCCAGGCTGCCGCCTTGCCGGAGCTCTCGCAAAATGATGTCATCGTCACAAACATCCGCCATTACGAAGCCCTGACCAAGGCCCATGAAGCGATACTGCGTGTGATAAACGGTCTCACCCTGAATATCTCCGGCGATTTCCTAAGCCAGGATATCAGGGAGTGCATGCATTATTTAGGCGAGATCACGGGGCAGATCAGTAATGACGAGATTTTAGGGAATATTTTTGAGCGGTTTTGCATCGGTAAGTAAATAGTTATACTACCAGCAGAATACATAAATAAAAGTTATGAAAAAATGTAAGATCACCGTTATAAGAATGGCTTGCTATCAAGATTTAATGGAGAAATATGAGAATCCGATGGAACATGCTTGCGATATGAAGGAAGGGCGAGTCTTTATTGCTAACGGTTGGAAGAAGCCTGAAGGTATGTGTGATAGCGCGTGGGAGAGCATGTCTCCCTTTGTTATGACTTTGGCACATGGTGGTGGTAATTTTTATAATGGATGGATGAAAAATGAGAAGTCTGCGATGATTTCATGCAATGACGGCTTCCGCCCCGTCAGTTTTTTGATCGAGGCATTAGAGGAAGATGCAGAGTGAGAATTCAAATCGGCTCACATATCGCCACCTTAACAACCCCGTCCAATCGATTCTCAAAGATACGGTAAGCCTCCTCTATCTTATTCAGCGAAAACCGATGTGTGATAAGAGGAGTAGTATCTATCTTACCTTCTTCTATCAGGCTGAGAATCTCGGCACAATCGCAACCATCTACTCCACCAGTTTTAAAAGTCAGGTTCTTGCCATACATATCAGGTAAAGGAAGGAGCTGAGGTTTATCATAAAGAGCTACGATAGTGACGATGGCATTAGGACGGGCACATTCCCACGCCAAACGAAAAGTATCCGCACTCCCCGCGACTTCCAATACAACATCCGCTCCACCATGATCGCTGTTATTTAATACGAACTCTTTGCTGTTTTCCGGCTCCGTTATCAAAACCTCAGGATAACGCTCACGGACAAACCGGATTCTTTCAGGCGACTTCTCACAGACAATGATGCGTTTTGGCTTCTTCAGCATCACACAAAGCAAAGTACAGATTCCGGTAGGGCCGGCACCAATAATAAGGACAGTGTCATCCTCCGAAATTTCCGAGATGCGTGCAGCCCAAAAACCTGTTGCAAGTACATCACCGACAAACAATGCCTGCTCATCACTAACGGTATCAGGAATGCAATTCAAACCCCTGTCAGCATAAGGAACCCGAACATATTCCGCCTGCCCACCATCGATCCGGCATCCTAAAGCCCAACCTCCATTAGGATCGGTACAATTGTTGACATAACCCTTCTGACAAAAGAAGCACTCCCCACAAAATGTTTCGACATTCACAGTCACCCTGTCACCAGGCTTAACTGAAGTGACATCAGAACCGACCTCTTCCACAATACCAACCATCTCATGCCCTACCGTTATTCCCAGTATTGCACGTGGTACACTACCGTGTTTGATATGAAGGTCACTGGTACAGATACTGCCAAGCGTCACACGTACGATCGCGTCCCGTGAATCCTGGATTTCGGGCTTTGGCTTCTCCTGTAATTCGAATTTTCCGTGTTCTTTATATGTATATGCAAGCATAATATTCTCTTTTAAATTAATAGATCCATCCTATTGCAAAGATAATGATTTATCGGTTCAGAAATAAAAAACGTATCTTTGCCATACATATTATAAAAGTAAGTAGATCATGGCAGACAACTACCTGGAAAAGAAATATGAGGAATACCGATCCAGAAAAAATGCCGGGACAACAACCGGCTACGGTAAGAAAAAGGCAAACACACTCCATAAAACCAGAAGAGTTTTTGTTACGGAAGGAACCGGAGATCTCGGCAGAGTGATTGTAAAAGCATTCCGCATGGCAGGTCACCGGGTTGCATTCGGCGGTATGGATGAAGAGACAGGAAAGCTCTTGGCCGAGAAGACCGGCACAACCTTTTATCACGCAAATATCAACGACAAGGTATCTTTGGGTAATTGCCTGCAACACATGCTGGAAGATTGGGGGGATCTGGATATACTGGTCAATAATGCATGCGCCTGCGAAACGAGCCCGATCGCGGAAACCAGCGTGGATGATTTCGAACAGCAACTATCCGGCAATCTGCTATCGACCTTCGTCACATCACGCCTGCTCGCTCTTCACCGCCGGTCGCAAAGCGAAGTAAACCCTTACGGAAGAATAATAAATCTATCGGCAAATAGTGTCACAACCGGAGGCCTCCTCTCGCTGACATCCGCCCTTGCTGCTTCACTGGAAGAATGGCAGATAACAGTCAATTCAATCACTACCGGTCAAACACCGGCATTCGGGGAAGACATTGCCCGTATGTGTTTGTTCCTCTGTCAGGAAGAAAACGGATCGATCAATGGGGAAAACATCACAATTGGTGTAGGTATATCGAAAAGAATATATTGAATTGATTATCTTTATCCCCGAATAAAAGGTACCTTATCACCAAATAAAACAAAAAGAATATGAAAGTGAAGGCAATAATAGCGTTATCCCTGCTCATCGGAACTTTTTTCTTTAGTAGTTGCGGTAGTTACAAAACGACCAGAGACGCCATCCTGAAAATAGAAAAAGGAATGAGTAAGAGAGAGATAACCAATTTACTTGGTAATCCGGACTTCCGTCGCTTCGACCATGAATATGAACAATGGGAATTTATCAAGGTGGATCCTCTCTATGGAACCCGGACAGTGATTTTAGTTGATTTCCTGGATGACAGGGTGACAAACATGGACTCGTTCAACGGAGATAATGCTCCCCAGACTCCGGTTCCTCCCGTAGCCGTTTACCCACCGAATGAGATCGAGTACGACAGGCCATTGCCTCCTCACAATAATCATGTACGTCCCGGCAGAGTGATCAGCAACAACGACTTCCAGCAACTCTATAACAGAGTCAAATCGAAGCCTTTCAAGGACGACCAACTGGAATTGTTAAGTATCGGAGTCGGCAACCGCTATTTCTCCTGCCAGCAATGCATACGGTTGATGTCTATCTATACATTCGATGATGACAAACTGAAAGTATTGGATATTGTAGCTCCCCGGATAGCCGACAGGGAAAACTATGAAGATATTGTCGATTCGCTCGATTTCCTGTCAAGTCAGGATAAAGTTCGTAAGATGTTTGCAGGATCACGCAGATAAAATGGATAAGTTTCATTCTTTCGGTCGTTCAGTTTCAAATATTCCCCTGCCGGAACAATTCACTTATCCATTCCATTATACCCCTCACCCCCTCTCTGTAATTGCAGCAGAGGAAGTGCAGGCTTATCTTTTGTCCAGGAAGGATTGGGAGAATGATTTGGAACAGGGAAAAATGTTCGGTGTTCTGACCGTACAGACCGAAACAGGCGAACTTGGTTTCCTGGCCGCCTTCTCCGGCATTCTGGCCGGAAAGAACCTGCACAGCTATTTCGTTCCACCGATCTATGACCTGCAACAACCACAGGGTTTCTTTCGTCTCGAAGAAGACCGGATATCTGCAATCAATGCCCGGATCAAACAACTTCAGGCGGATAAGGAATACACCGACAACAAAAACAATTTGACGGAAACAATCCGGCAGGCAGAACAGTCCGTAAACGAAGCGAAAGAACAACTGAAAGCGGCACAAAAGGATCGTGAAAGTAAGCGGCAAACCAATCCCAGTGAAGTCGAATTAGCGAACATGATCCGCGAAAGTCAATTTCAGAAAGCGGAACTGAAGCGGTTAAAGCAACAATGGAACGACCGGATCGAAGCTTTACAATCTAAAGTAAAAGCGTTCGAGTCTGTTATAGAGAAATTGAAAACAGAACGCAAAAACCGTTCCGCCACTTTACAACAACAGCTTTTCGAACAGTTCCGTATATTGAATGCCCGGGAAGAAATCAGAGATCTATGTGATATATTCAGTGAAACGGAACAAAAGGTTCCACCTGCCGGTGCAGGAGAATGCGCAGCTCCCAAGCTATTACAATACGCTTACCAGCATCACCTGAAACCAATAGCGATGGCAGAGTTCTGGTGGGGAAATTCCCCGAAAACAGAGATCCGTCGACATGGCTATTACTACCCGGCATGCAAAGGAAAGTGTGAACCGATACTGAAGCACATGTTGCAGGGGCTGGATGTAGAGTCCAACCCGCTCTCCAAGAATATCCACAGTGATACTGAACTGGAAATCTTACTGGAAGACGAATACCTGTTGGTGATCAACAAGCCGGCCGGAATGCTCTCTGTTCCGGGGAAGATGGATCTCGACTCTGTCTACCAACGACTGGCCGCCCGTTACCCGGACGCAACCGGCCCCATGATCGTGCATCGGTTGGATATGGCTACATCCGGCTTGCTCCTTGTGGCCAAGACAAAGACCATTCATCAGAACTTACAGGCTCAATTCAAAAACCGGACAGTAAAGAAACGGTATATTGCCCTGCTCGACGGTTCAGTCCTCTCAGATGAAGGCACCATCGACTTGCCGCTATGCCCCGACCCGACAGACCGCCCCCGCCAAGTAGTAAATAAAGAATACGGAAAGCCGGCTTTGACTAACTACCAGGTACTCGAACGTAAGCCGGATCATACACGTATCGTATTTTACCCGCTTACCGGACGAACCCATCAGCTGCGTGTGCATGCCGCCCATCCCGAAGGCCTGAATACACCTATCATTGGAGATGAATTATATGGAAAAAAGGCTGACCGGTTGTATCTACATGCCGAAAGCCTGGAGTTCAAGCATCCGGTAACAGGAGAAATAGTTCATGTGGAGAAGAAAGCAGAATTTCACATAGGCAATCAGAGGTAAGCCTGACCTGAAATAAAAAAAAGTCACTCCTAAAAGGAATGACTTTTTTTGTTTTTACGGGTGGAAGACGGGATTCGAACCCGCGACACCCTGAACCACAATCAGGTGCTCTACCACTGAACTACAACCACCATGTATATCTTTTTTTCTAAGACGCTGCAAAGATAGCTGTATTTTTTTACTCTGCAAACTTTTCGAGCAAAAATATGCAGAATATTTATTTATAAATTGCTTTTTTGCCAGCCAACAGGGTATTACGCATCAATGAAATGATTGTCATGGGCCCTACTCCACCCGGTACAGGCGTAATATAAGAGCATTTCGGAGCCACTTCATCAAACTTCACGTCACCAGTCAGCTTATAACCGCTCTTGGTTACGCTGCTCGGCATACGGGTAGTACCAACGTCAACAATTACAGCACCTTCCTTCACCATATCCGCTTTCAGGAATTCTGGAACACCCAAAGCTACAATGATGATATCGGCACTCAGACACATTTCTTTCAGGTTATTGGAACGACTGTGACAAACCGTTACCGTACAGTTACCCGGATAGTTTTTCTGCATCATCAGCATAGCCATCGGCTTACCGACAATATTACTGCGCCCTAAGACCACGCAATGCTTACCGCTGGTTTCTATTTCATAGCGTTTCAACAATTCCAGAATACCTGCCGGTGTTGCAGAAACAAAACAAGGAAGACCGATCGACATACGTCCTACATTGATCGGATGGAATCCGTCGACGTCTTTACGGTAATCGATCGCCTCAATAATCTTTTGTTCGGAAATGTGTTTCGGGAGCGGAAGCTGTACGATAAAACCATCCACATCCGGATCGTTGTTCAGTTCGTCTACACGGCGAAGCAACTCTTCTTCAGTCACATCGTCTTCATAGCGAATCAAAGTCGATTTGAAACCGATCTCTTCACAAGTCTTTACTTTACTGGCCACATAGGTTTCACTACCCCCGTCATGACCCACCAGAATAGCAGCCAGGTGAGGGATCTTACCGCCTGCCGCTTTGATCCGGGCGACTTCTTCTGCCATTTCTTTTTTCATTTGTGCAGAAACAGCTTTTCCGTCCAGTAATTGATAATGATTGTCTTCCATAATATATATCTTTAATATTTATCTTTTAAACGAAGGGAATTTCTTGCTTCCCGGTTTAGCAGCTGTAAGCATACGCATCATCTTACGGGTTTCGTCAAACTGCTTGATCAGTTTGTTTACTTCCTGTATCGTTGTTCCGCTACCTTTAGCGATACGCTGGCGGCGTGTGCCATTCAGGATAGCCGGATTAGTTCGTTCATCCGGAGTCATCGAGTAGATGATCGCTTCGATACTCTTGAATGCATTATCATCGATATCTATATCCTTCAATGCCTTACCGACACCCGGAATCATAGAAGCCAACTCTTTCAGGTTACCCATCTTCTTAATCTGCTGGATCTGGGCTATGAAGTCGTTGAAATCGAACTGGTTCTTGGCAATCTTCTTCTGCAAACGTTTTGCCTCTTCTTCGTCGTACTGTTCCTGGGCACGTTCTACCAACGAAACGATATCACCCATACCGAGGATACGGTCGGCCATACGTTCAGGGTGGAAGATATCGAGGGCATCCATCTTTTCACCGGTTCCGACAAACTTGATCGGCTTGTCTACTACCGTACGGATAGAAAGGGCGGCACCACCGCGGGTATCACCATCCAGCTTAGTCAGGACTACACCATCGAAATCAAGACGGTCGTTAAATTCCTTCGCCGTATTGACAGCATCCTGTCCGGTCATGGAGTCAACAACAAACAATGTTTCATCCGGTTGGATAGCGCTCTTGATAGCAGCGATCTCATTCATCATCTGCTCGTCGATAGCCAGACGACCGGCGGTATCGACAATCACGACGTCGTTGCCTTTCGCACGGGCTTCACGGATCGCATTCATTGCGATCTCTACCGGATTCTTATTTTCCAGTTCCATATAAACAGGTACACCTACCTGTTCACCTACCACACGCAACTGTTCGATAGCGGCCGGACGATAGACGTCACAAGCAGCCAGTAACGGCTTCTTATTCTTTTTCGTTTTCAGCAAGTTAGCCAGTTTACCGGAGAAAGTAGTCTTACCGGAACCTTGCAGACCCGACATCAGGATAACAGCCGGCGATCCTTTCAGATCGACATCGATAGCTGTTCCACCCATCAGACTGGCCAACTCGTCATGTACAATCTTGACCATCAACTGACTGGGCTTAACAGATGTAAGCACATTCTGTCCCAACGCCTTTTCCTTTACTGTATCGGTAAACGACTTGGCTACTTTATAGTTTACGTCGGCATCAAGCAAAGCTTTACGCACATCTTTCAGTGTTTCAGCCACATTGATCTCGGTGATCTTACCTTCACCTTTCAACAGTTTAAACGACCTGTCTAACCTTTCGCTTAAATTTTCAAACATAATTT
>OGYB01000087.1_pt1 | contig 79582 bp, 66 predicted proteins | sample 1576421 | NCBI WGS metagenome assembly OGYB01 (sample SAMEA3541577, study PRJEB24748) | human gut metagenome | biome: human gut; feature: human-associated habitat; material: faeces | place: China | collected 2012
CACCAAGCGAGTTTCCCCTTCGGGGACTTGCTCCGCTTCGCTCCGCGGCGCCGCACCCATCGAGCCGGACAGTCCAGTGGACTGTCCGTGCGAGCCAGGACTGCCGAGCGACTGGGCATGCCGGGTACCCTCCCGGTCAGGTCGAGAAGGCCTACAGAGCCGCCGCCAGCTTCGGCAGGACGTCCTTCAGGTCGCCCACGAGGCCGTAGTCGCACTGCTTGAAGATAGGGGCGTTCTTGTCCTTGTTCACGGCGAACATCGTGCCCGCGCGGTTCACGCCCACCATGTGCTGCATCTGGCCGGAGATGCCGATGCCCAGGTACACCTTCGGCGCCAGCATCATGCCGGACACGCCGATGTAGGCCTCTCGCGGCATCCAGTCCACGCCTTCGGCCAGCGGACGCGAGCAACCGCACTCGCCGCCCAGCTTCGCGGCCACGTCGCGCATGAGCTGCAGGTCGGCTTCTTCGGCGAACCCGCGGCCTCCGGCCACCACCACGCCGGCTGCTGCGAGGTCCACGTCGCTCTTCGGCAGATCCTTCGTTCCCGTCACGCGCAGGGCGCGAGCCGGGGCGGCGAAGGGGGCTTCCTCGACGGCGTCGGTGCCCGAAGCGGAGGCCTCGTCGAACACGCCGGCACCCACCGTGTAGATGGCCGTGCCGTTGGCCTTGCTCTTGCGCTGGCCCACGCCGCCGAAGTACATGGTGGTGGCCAGGTCGCCTTCGAACTCGATGACGTCGGTGATGGCCGCCGTGCCCAGATGGGCGGCCAGCCTGCCGGCCAGAACCTTCATGGAACGGGTGGGCTCGACCAGGACGATGCCCGGAGCCTCGGCGTCCACGACGGAGTTCACGCTGGCGTACGCGTCGTCGATGGCGTTTCCGGAGGGAACGTCGATATGCACGGCCTTGTCGGCCACGCCGGTCAGAGCCTCGACGCCGGGGGCGATCAGCACCACTTCGTCGGCCATGCCGCGGGCGCCGGCGCACAGGGCGCGGGCGGCGGCGGAGGTTTCAGCGATAACGCATGCTTTCATGTCCACATCACCTTTCCTACAGGGCCGCTTTGAGGGCGGCCGCGAATTTCTCCAGATCGCCGTCGACCGAGGCGTCCAGCATTTCCATCTTGCGCTCGGCCTGCTGCGGCGCCTTGGTCTCCACGACGTCGACGACCGCGGCCTCCACATCGGAAGCGGCGTTCACGGAGGACGGCTTCTTGCCGGCGGCGAGGATGTCCTTCATGCCGGGGATGCGGGGCAGCGCGATGTCGGGGACCACGCTGATCACGGCGGGCAAGTCCACCTGCACGGTCTGCAACTGGGTCTCCAGCATGCGGTCGCACGTGGCGACGGCGCCCTCCACCGACACGGCGGACACGGCGGTGACCACGGGCAGGCCCAGCGCATCGGCCAGCTGCACGTCCACCTGCTGCGCGTAGTTGTCGGCGGAGCCGTCGCCGCACACGATGAGGTCGGCGGCGTCCAGCCCGTCTACAAGGCGCGCCAGCATGGCGGCCGTCGCGTGGGCGTCGAGGTCGGCGCAGGCGTCGTCGGCGATCATGACCAGCTCGTCCACGCCGCGGGCGAGAATGCCCTTCTTCAGCTTGGAGTCGTCGGCCTTCGCGTCGGCGACCGACACGCAGACGACTTTCGAGTCCGCGTGGGCGGAGGCGAGCTGCACGGCGGCCTCGATGGCGTTCAGGTCGTACGTGGACACGATGCGATGGGCTTTCGAGTCGTCCAGACTCCGGTCGGCGGCTACGACGATGTCCTGATCGTCGGCCAGCACCTTGATAGGAACAATGATGTTCATGGATGCCTTTCCTTTCTTCTCCTATCGTCCTGCCGTTCTGCGGCATGGACATGCCGGGCAAACTGCTTGCCTGTCGTTCCGAGCGTAAGCCGAAGTCGAAAGATCCCGTGCTGCGTTAACAGGGAGTGCTGCGGCTGGCGCCGCACGGGATCTTTCGACTTCGCGCCTGCGGTGCTTCTCTCAGGATGACAAGGGTCAGTTCCCGTTTGACCGGCATGTCCATGCCCGCGGGCGTTGCCGCGACCCTCCCTCCAAGGCCGCGGCAACGGGCGAGCGGGGTGCTACTGCTGCGCCTTGGCGGCGGCAGCTTCGAACTGCTTCTCGAAGAAGATCTTCTTGGCTACGACGAGGTGGTACTCGCCGGTCTGCAGCACGTCGCCGTTCTGGTCGATCATCGACATCTGGATGATGATGACGCCGCGCTCGGGCTTGTTGTCGTCTTTCGCGACGATCTCGGACGTGGTGTACACGGTGTCGCCCACGGCCGGCATCTTCAAGAACTTCCAGTTCTTCGTGCCCTTGGTCGCAAGAATGGAGTTGTTCATCTTCGCCATCATGGGATCGGACGGGTTGATGGACGGCGTGAACGTATAGATCAGCATGTGCTGAGCCAGCACGGAGTCATGGCCGTGGGCCTTGCAATACTCGAGATCCATGTGGATGGGCGCCCATTCGCCGGAGATGCCGGCGAAGTTGAGGATGTCGGCTTCGGTGATGGTGCGGCCCGTGGTGGCCGGGGTCGCATGGTTCAGCGGCACGTCCTCGAAGAACCAGGTGTCCTTGAACTTCTTGTCGAAAGCAGCTTGCAGTTGCTCGTTCATGTTGAATTCCTCCTTCAGGATGATGGCGGGCGAGGGCTAGTTCTTCTTGGCGATGTTGTAGTAGCGCACGTTGTCCAGAACCAGCGTGCCGTCCTGGTCGATACCATGCACGGCCAGCTCGATGGTGCCCGTGCCGTCGCCGTTGTCCGTCTTGTCCGTGATCTCGCACTCCAGGTGGATGGTGCTGTTGAACTTCACCGGGGCCATGAACTTCACGTGCTTGAAGCCCGTGAGGTCTCCCAGCGTCTCGGCCGTGGCCGACCAGAACTCGGTGCGCTTCAACATGCCGCCGGCCAGCGTCAGCGTAAGGGCGCCGTGGGCGATGTTCTCGCCGTACATGCCGGTCTTCGCGAACTCGTGGTCCAGATGAACCAGGTTGTAGTCGCCTGTGATCTGCGCGAAGTTCACCACTTCGGCGTTCGTGATGGTGCGGCCGCCGGGGGACTGGAACTTGTAGCCGACCTCGACGTCTTCGAAATACAAAGGTGCTTGCAGCATTCTGACTCCTCCTCAGTTGGTTGCGCTTCTTGTTCCGATGCGCGGGTCGCGCGCGATGCTCCGTGCGACCCGCGAAATCGTTTCGTGATGCAGTTAGAACTTGATGACGTACATGGAGCGATCCCAGGTGTCGCCCAGGCCGACGACCTTCTCCTCGGCCATCTTCTTGATCTCCTCGTCGGTGTAGCCGCATTCCTTCAGCACGACCTCGGTGTCGGCACCCACGGTGGGAGCAACGACCGGGTCGGGAGCGCCGGCCTCGCGGAAGTAGACCGGGGTGCGCGGCATCTTGATGACCTCGCCGCTGGGCATCTCGACTTCCTTCATAAGGTTGCCGGTCAGCACCGCGGGATCGTCGGCGACTTCGCTGAACTTCAGGCAGATGTCGTTGGGGATGTCTTCCTCGGTGAGGATGTCGCTCCACTCTTGCACGGTCTTGGTAGCGAACAACTCGTCCAGCATGGGGATGATCTCGTTGGACTTGGCCAGCGCGGTCATGTAGTCGGGGTACTTCGTCACCAGCTCGGGGTCGAGGCCCAGGCGCGCCACGAAGCGCGGCCAGTCCTTATGCCACTGCAGGCCGGCAACCATGATCCAGCGGTCGTCCGAGCCGCGGTACATGCAGGAGAACGGAAGGACGTTCTCGCGGCCCTTCGGCCACAGGTTGTTGTAGGGCTTCTGGCCGGAGAGGATGGGCACCATCGCGCTCATCATGCCGGAGCCGTACAGGCTGCACGACACCTGGTCGCCCAGGCCCGTGCGCAGGCGGTTGATGTACGCGGCCATGATGCCGATGGACAGGTACAGGCCCGTGGGGATGTCGCCCTGCGCCTGGTAGGGCATGTAGGGATGCGCGCCCTCGGGAACCACGTCGGTGGTGAGTCCCGTGCGCGTGGCGTAGGCGATCATGTCGAAGCCGCCGCGGCTGGCCAGCGGGCCCGTGCTGCCGTAGCCGGTGGTGTTGGCATAGATCAGCGCCGGGAACTTCGCATGCAGCGTATCCCAGTCGATGCCCAGCTTGACCATATCCTTCTCGCGCATGTGGCAGATGAAGATGTCGGCCGTCTCCAGCAGCTTCCACAGCACGCCCATGCCCTCCGCCGTGCGCGTGTTCACCGCGATGTGGCGCTTGTTGCCGTTGATGGCGTCGTACAGCGGGGCGTCGCCGTTGTAGATGTTCTGCGTCATGCCCGAGCCGCGGATGCCGTCGCCGGTCAGCGGTTCGATGCGAACGACGTCCGCACCGTATTCGGCCAGGATCTCGGCGGCCATCGGTGCCGCGACGAACGCGGACATGTCGACGACTTTGACGCCATCAAGAAGCTTCAAATCAGACATTGCTCGTTCCTTTCACTCGCTGCGGCCTCATGCGCGCAGCTGTTTCAAAATCATGTTTCGCGGAGCGCGGGGCTCCGCCGGGGCGGGCATGTCGTTGCGGCCTTCCCGCCCTTTGCGGATGAGCCGCGTTTCCTACTTGCCCTGGAAGGGACGCGTGGGGCGCTTCTCCAGGAATGCCGACATCGCTTCCTTCTGATCCTCGGTGCTGTACAAGTGGGCGAACAAGGCCGATTCGAACAGCAGCGCGCGGTCGAGATCCATCTGCATGCCCTCGTTCACGGCCCACTTCACGTACTCGAGCGCCAGCGGCGGCTTCGCGGCCATCTCCTTGGCCATGTTCACGGCTGCGTCAAGCAGCTCCTCGGCCGGGAACACCATGTCCACCAGGCCCATGGCCAGCGCAGCCTCGCCCTTGTAGTGGTTGCCCGTCATCATGAGCAGCTTCGCACGGCTGGGGCCGATGAGGCGGGGCAGGCGCTGGGTGCCGCCAGAGCCCGGGATGACGCCCATGTTCACTTCGGTCAGGCCGATGCGTGCGCGCTCGGAAGCGAGGCGAATGTCGCACGCGAGCGCCATCTCGAAGCCGCCGCCCAGGCAGAAGCCGTTGATAGCGGCGATGACGGGAATGCGGCACTTCTCGATGCGGGTGTTCAGGCGGTTGCCCTCGATGCCGCCATGGTACGAGCCCACGACGTCCATCTGGATCTCGCCCTCGATGTCGCCACCGGCGCAGAAGGCCTTGCCGTCGCCGCCGGTCAGCACGATGACGCGGACCTCGGGATCCTCCTCGTACGCGTCGAACAGGTAGTACAGGTCGTCCATGATGTCCTGATTGATGGCGTTCAGCTTCTCAGGCCGGTTCAGCGTGATGATGCCCACGCCGTCGCGCTTTTCGGCCAAGGTCGCCTTCAGCTCTCGTTCTGCCATAATGAAACTCCCTTTCTTTAATCTTCGCGATGCGACTCTTGCATCGCTTTCTCACGCTTTCGTTCCGGGTTCGCGTTCGGATAAGCTGGACACACGTTGCTCTATCAGTTCGCGTCTCCGGATTTTCCCCATTTCGTTGCGAGGCATGTCCTGTACGATTTCGTAGGTCTTCGGGCATTTGTATCCGCTCAGCTTGGTGTGGAGGAATTCTTTGAGACCATCCGTCGAAAACTCGCTTTCCGCGCCTTCGATCTCGAGAATCGCATGCACCCTAAGACCCCATTGCTGGTCGGGAATGCCTATAACCACAGCGTCGGAGATACCGGGATAGTCGAAAATGGCGTTCTCCACCTCGGCGGTGTACACGTTCTTCCCGCCGGTCACGATCATGTCCGAACGACGGTCGGAGATGTACAGGAAGCCTTCCTCGTCGAGCCAACCGAGGTCGCCGACGCTGAAGAACCCGTCTTCCTCGGATTTGATGGATTGCGGCCCCACGTACTTTGCGGAAAGCCCCATAGCCGGCTTGCCGAATATCTCGCCTACTTCGCCGCAGGGAAGCGCCCGACCCTCCTCGTCGCGTATCTGCAGCTCGCAACCGAAGGGGCGTCCCACGCTGCCGCGGTGCTGCAGCCATTCTTCGCCTCGTATGAACGTGCTTGCGATCATCTCGGTCTCGCCGTACATCTCGTACACTTTTCTCGCGCCGACGCGCTCGATCCAGGCAAGCTTTACTTTGTCGGGGCAGGGGCCGCCGCTGTGGAACACGGCCTCCAGGCTTTCCAGGTTTCTGGTTTGGAAGGAAGGATGGCGCATCATCCTGTCCATCATCGTGGGAGCCAAGCCTATGAATTGAATCCCATGCTTTTCGATGAGCTCGAGCGCCTGTCCTTCGTCGAAGCGTTCCATGAGGTACACGGTCTGCCCGAAGAACAGTCCGATGTACGTGGCATTGCTGTACAGGTTGTGAAACAGGGAACCGGGGATAAGCTGTTTCGACCAAGGGGTCTGCCCCGTCATCGCCGTCCAAGCCGACAGATCCATCTCGCAGTAGGCCGGCCTGACTTTTTGCACGACGAGCTTGGGTTTTCCCGACGACCCTCCCGTCGGGATAGCCCGCGAGGGCTCGCAGGCGAAGAACGGCAGGATCTCGGCTCCATGGGGGAACTCTCCTCGGATCCAGTTCCGCACGTCTTGCTGCGATATGCAATCCTCGTCGTCGCAATCCCATGTCGATATCAGCAGCTTGCGCTCGAACAGCGCGTGTATATGGTTGCGTTCTTCATCGGTTCCCTTGGGGGACATGAATACGCAACACGCTCCCAGCTGCCAGGCGGCAAGCGTCGCAACGACGTTCTCGTAACCGTTGGGAAGGGCTATGACGACGTAATCTCCCTGTTGAACGTTTCGATCATTGAGATGGCAGGCGACCTTCTCGATCGCCTCGAACAGCTCTCGACGAGACAACGCCCGTTCCGATCCGTCGCGGGAGACATCGACGAGAGCCGTCTCGTCCCCCCACTTTTCGGCAAGCTGTTGAAGCTGTTTCGAAAAAGCAACCCTGTCAATCGGTATGCCGTCACATCGATCCATCGCGTTACTCACCTCCTTCTGCAGCAGCAAGCGCTGCCCGTTTCCTCATGTGCGTTGAACGGGGCGGACGCGAGGCTTTCGTCAGCCCGCCCCTTGCTCGTTCTGTCGTCTTACCGGTAGCGCTTGAGGATCTGCGGAGCGGTGTTGAACACCATGACCTGGTCGGAACCGCCGGCAATGCGGGCGCTGCGGATGTCGATGTAGTAACGGCCCACACGATGGTCGCCCACCACGCCGATACCTGCCAGCACCTGGATGGCGTCGTCAACCACTTCGCAGGTGGCCTTGGAGCAGTAGTACTTGGCCATGCCGGCGAGGATGCGCACGTCCTGGCCCTGATCGGCCTGCCAGCACAGCTTGTACAGCATGTTCATCATGTTCTCGATCTTGCAGGACATTTCCATGATCATCTCCTGCACCAGCTCGAAGCGACCGATCTGCTGGCCGAACTGCTCGCGCTGGTTGGCGTAGGCGCAGGCATCCTCGAACGCATTGACCGCCGTGGCGATGACGCCGGACACGTTGGCGATGCGCTCGCGGGTGAAGTTCGCCATGGTCTGCATGAAGCCGTTGTGCTCGACGCCCAGGATAGCCGATCGGGGCACGCGCACGTCGTTCAGGAACACCTCGCAGATGCTGGTGGGGGCGTTCTCGTGGCCCATCTTGGGAAGCTTGTTGATAGTCACACCGGGGGTGTCGCGATCGACCAAGAACATCGTCGCACCGCGATGGACGTTGTCAACCGTCGGATCCTTGGCGATGACGATGATGGCCGGAGCTTCCATGCCGCAGGTGGTGTAGTGCTTGCCGCCGTTGATGACCGCGGTGTCGCCGTCCCACGCGTAGGACGTCTGCATGCCGGCCACGTCGGAGCCGGTGGAGGGCTCGGAGATGCCCAGGGCCAGCGGCGCCCCGCCCGCGATGTAAGGCTTCACGTACTTCTCGATCTGCTCGGGCGTGCCGAACTCGCACACGTCGTACATCGTGGGCATGCCCATGGAGTAGAACGCGGCAAGCGGGCCGCCGTAGCGGGAGATGGTGAAGTTGGCCAGGGCCACCGTCATGAGGTCGACGTCGGTGCCGCCCACTTCTTCAGGCAGGCCCAAGCCCGTGAAGCCGGCCTCGGCCATGGCCTTCCAAGCATCCCAGGGGAACTCGCCGTTGCGATAGCATTCGCGCTCCTTTTCGGCCGGCATCTCGCGCTCGAGAAGCTCTTTGATGCTTTCGATGAGCAGTTCCTGTTCCTCGGTCTTAGAGAAATCGATCATTTCTGTGCCTCCTTGGCGGTTGTTTTGCGCGGATCGCGGATCACCGGTATCCGCGCGGTTGAAAACGGTACTTCATCGGATCGCCGTCGCAGCTGGCGATCCGCTTTCCACTAACGGCGTCTCAGCAGTTACTCGGCCTTCTTCTTGGCGGCTGCGGCCTGGGCCATCAGCTTCTCCATGTTGTACTGATCCTTGTCCCATTGATCCTCTTCGGTCACGAGACCCTGCTCGCGCAGCTCGTCGATCTTCGCGTCGTCGAAACCGTATTCCTTGAGCACCTCTCGGGTGTACTCGCCCGGATAGCCGGAGGGACCGAACTCGGCCTCGCCCGACGAGAAGATGGCCGGAGCCTTGACGATGCCGATGTGCTTGCCGGAAGGATAATCTATGCCCTGGAAGAACCCGGCGTCCCAAGCCTGCTGGTCATCCTGCAGGTCGGCGAAATGCTGGCAGAGGTCGAACGGGATATCGGTGGTCATGAGCTTCTCGATGGCCTCGTCGCGCGTGACGTTGGCCAGCACCTCGGTGATGATCGGCGTGATCTCGGCAGAAGCGGCCAGCGCGGTCTGATAGTCGGGCCACTTGGCGATGAGGTCTTCGTCCATGCCGAAGGCATGCACGAACTCAGGCCAGGAATTGTGCCACTGCAGGCCCATCAGGGCGATGGCCTTCTCGTCGGAGCACATGTACGGACGGGCCAGGGGCAGCACGGAGTTCGGATCCGTGGGGTACTCGTCGCCGTAGGCGGCGGTCACGATGGGGACGCCCACGCTCCACATGCCGGCGTGCATGAGGGCCACGTTCACTTCCTGACCCTTGCCGGTGCGCTGCTGCTCGATGTAGGCGGCCAGCACGGCCATGGCCAGATAGGTGCCCGTGGGGATGTCGCCGAAGCCGAAGTACGGGATCATCGGGTTGTCGCCCTTGATGGGGCAGTCCAAGTCGTAGCCTGCACGCGCGGCGTAGGAGGCCGCGTCGAACCCGCCGCGGGGAGCCCACTCGCCCTTGGTGCCGTAGCCGGAGGTGTTGCCGCAGATGATCTTCGGATTGATCTTCGACAGGCTCTCGTAGTCCAGACCCAGCTTCTTGGAATCCTTCGGTCGCAGATGCGAGAGGAACACGTCGCAGTCCTTCAGCATCTCTTTGAGGATGGCCAGCCCTTCGGGTTTGCGGGTGTCGAGCGTGATGCAGCGCTTGCAGGAGTTGATGGAGTCCCAACCGGCCTGGTCGCCGTTGTAGATATGGCGGGCAAGGCCGATGCCGCGGTTGCTGTCGCCGGTGGGAGGCTCGACCTTGATGACGTCGGCGCCCCATTCGCCCAGGATGCGTCCGCCCATCGGAGCCGCCATGAACGCGGCGATCTCGATGACCTTCATGCCTTCCAGAAGTTTCAGAGCCATGTGTTTCCTCCTCTTTCAAAAGGACTGTAGTGTGACGGGCGGTCCGGTTGTTTCCGGTGCCCGCCGGCTGCGGGGCTCGTGCCCCGCAGTGGAACCAAACGGGTGGCGCGCAGCGCATTCCGCGCAAAGCGCCGGGTGGCGCGTCTGATTTACGCCTTCGGCATCCACATGGCCTGAACCTTCTTGCCGGTCTTGAAGGCCATGATCATGGAGATCAGGCAGACGACGATGAAGCAGAAGATCATGATGAGGGCGGGCGTGAAGCTGCCCGTCGCATCGTAGATGAAGCCGTACGCCGGGATGAGGATCATGGAGCCGATGCCGGTGGCCATCATGACGATGCCGTAGATGGAGCCGAATTCCTTCTGGCCGAACAGCGTGCCTAGCACCAGCGGGCCGATGACGCCCAGCGTGGCGGACAGGCAGCCGTAGAAGAACAGCGAGCCGAAGAACATGTACAGGTTCGTGCGGAAGAAGATGAGGCCCAAGAGGGCGATGAAACCGCACGCGCACGCCACCATCGTGGCCTTGAGGGGGCCCAGCTTGTCGGAGATCGTGCCGAACACGACGGCGGCGATAGCCGTGCCGATCATGTACGCCGTCATAGCGAATCCGCTGGTCACGGTATCGAAACCAGCTTCGATAGCCAGGGTGGGAACGATGGAGGCGAACGCCAGCGTTCCGGTGAGCAGCACCATGAAGATGAAGAAGAACCAGAACGTGGGGGTCTTCAGCGCTTGCTTGGACGTGAGGCCCGGCAGGTTCTTCGCGGCCTCGGCGGCGGCTTTCGGATCGGCGTTCTTGGCGGCTTCGATGTCGGCCTCGGTGGCGCCGAGGGGCAGCTGCCCCTTCTGCTCGGGCGTGCGGAACCAGATGAGCACGGCCGGGATCACGATAACCAGCGCGAGCACGCCCAGCACGATATAGCCCATGCGCCAGCCGTTCGATGCGATGATGGAGGCGACGACCGGCGAGAGAACGGCGGAGCAGATGGCCACGAAGCTCATCATGATGCCCATGGCCAGGCCGTTCTTATCCTTGAACCAGCGGTTGATCATCATGGGACCCACCAGCTGCGTGGCGAACACCGAGCCGAACGCCATGATGCCGGCCAGCGCGTAGAAGCCCCACACTGCGTCGACCAGCGACAGCGCGGCGAAGCAGCCCGCCTGGATGGCGACGGCGACTACGGTGATGATGCGGATGTCGAACTTGTCGAGCAGGCGACCCGCGAACGGGCTCCAGAACATAGTGATCAATGCCGAGATGGACGACATCATTGCCACTTCGCCCACGCCGATGTGCATGTCGGCGCTGATAGGCTGGAAGAACAAGCCCATGCCGCTGTTGATGCCGCCACGGCACAGACCCATCATCAGCAGAACGCCGATGAGGACGAACCATGCGAAGTGGATCCCCTTCTTTTTGGCTGTAGTGGTAGCCATGTTTACCTCCTGTGTGCGTTCGGTCGCAGGGACCGTCCGCGATTCAGTTACGATTCCTGCGGATCGATATCCACCGCAGACCGTGCTTCGCCCTGGCCGCTATGAGGCGGTCCTGGTGAAAACGATGTTCAGTGGAGTGACGCTGAGCCGTGCCCTCGACTTTCGCGTCGCCTTCCGGGAGGCGGGATGCGGAACCTAACTACCGATAGGAGATCGGAGGAAAATATGCGACCGCTTGCCGAACTCTTGCTGAGATCGGCTGGTGTTCGTATACTTTTGGCAACGATCTGGTGAGAAGGATCGGTTGTTAGGGGCATCCGGAGATCCTCCGGGAAGGTAGGACGTCAACGTCCTGCCTTCACCCCCTTTCTCTCCTTACTTCGGGCACAACGATACAAGGCAAGCGCGACCCGACGAAGGGCGCACTTCCCCCGAGGGGCACCAACTTAGGAAAGGAAGATGAAGAGCTTGGTTGCCGAGGCGTCTCCGTAGTTTGCGGAGGAATACGCAACGCGGCGAGTATTCAAGAACGAGGCGAACAGCGCGGAAGTCTTCGGCAACGTGAAGCTGGAGAAGAAGCGCTTGAACTGGCGGGGGCAGACTTTGCGGTTCCAAGCCCATTTGCTCATGAGCATACCCATCTTCGCTTGGCGTAAGCGTGGGTTCCGCTTGATGTAGGATTTGACGTTCAGCTCAAACATCAACACCATGTCCTAACATTCCCCGTGAATTCGTCAAATTATGACGACTTCCAGTAGTTTAGACGGTAAAACATTTAATGTCAACCACGTTTAGCATGGTGAATCGACATCGGTGCTCGTTTGCTTCCTCTCGTTGTCGTAGCAGCTGTTTGACCGGGGATTTCATTAGATATCCGATAAAATATTTTCTGCTTCATTCGATAAGCAATCTGCTTGATTGGTAGCCGCCGCGGTACAATACCGCATCATGGAAGCGGCGAAGGAGAGGTTTGGAAAAGAAAGCCACCTTATTCGAGTACGTGTATCGTCAGCTTGTCAGCGACATCGAGCAGGGAGCGCTGCGCTATGGCGACGCGTTGCCGTCGCTGCACGACTTGTGCGATCGATTTCGGGTGGGCATCAGAACCATCCGCGACGTGCAGCGTGCTTTGAAGGCCGACGGGTACATTGTCGTGGAGGAGCGAAAGCGCGCTGTCGTGGCGTACCGTCCGGCCGATGACGCGGATGACGGTCGCATCCGTGCGCTGCTGGCGCGTCGCGAGGTGGTTGCCGATTGCTACAGAACCCTCGAACTGGTCATGCCCCCGTTGTTCCACTTAGCCGCTCGATGCTGCTCTGACGAGGATCTTTTCGCTTTGGCTCAGGATGCGAAGCGCGTTGATCGCTCTGGCGTATCGGAAGGGTGGCGCATATCGCACGCATCGATTGTTTTGCACGGCCTGGTGGCAAAGGCAGGCAACCCGTTGTTCACGTCGTGCTTCGCAAGCTTGGAGCGCATCGGTCTGGTGCCGGTGGTTCCGGGTTTCGAAAGCCCTTTTGCCTCGCGTGCGGTCGACGTCGACGGGGGTTTGATGACGTGGATGTTCTCCTCTCTGCTTTTGCGCGATGCTGATGAGGTGCAGTATCGGTTCGGTTGCATGTATCGCGGCGTCGCGCAGCGCGTCGGGGCGTATTTCGACGCGCTCGAGAACGCATATGCCCCCGCCGTGGACATCGGATCGTTCGGGTACGCGTGGAATGCGAAGGCCGGGTTGGAATTCGTGCACGGACAAATAGCTCGCAATCTTGTGGAACGCATCGTTCGGGGGGAATTCGTTGACGGCCAGCTGCTTCCTTCCATCGCCGAGCTGTCGGCGCAGTATGGAGTCTCCGCTTCCACGGTGCAGAAAGCGTACGGCGCGCTCAACGTCATAGGCGTCGCGCGCACCGTCAACGGGTTGGGCACGCGCGTGCAGTTGGGCAATGCGACGTTCAGCGAGCGCTGGCTGGAAGATCACTCGTTCAAGAGAGATGTGGGCACGTACGTCCATGCGGCGCAGATGATGTGCGCCGTGCTGCCTGCTGCATTGAGCCGCGTGCAAGGTCATGCGGAGGAGGTGGCCTCTTCTGCGGAACGCGCCCTCGCGGTCGAGGAGGGGGATTGGGCGGTGTCGAAGGCTCTCATAACGGGTTTGATCGAATGCACGGAGCCTTGCGCATTGCAGACGATTCTGCGGGAGCTGAACGATTTGCTGCGCTGGGGAGCCTTCCTTACGCTGTTCGCGGCTTCGCGAGAAAGCGCGTCCGCTCTCTCGTCTCTCGAAAGCATCGCTCTCGGGCAGGCGCGCAGAGCCGACGACGAGGGGTTCTCCCAATCGATGACCGCGTATTACCGCCTTATGCTCCAGTCCGTGCTCGCGTTTCTCGAGAGGGCGGGTATGATTGACGTCGACCGCACGATCGTGCCCTAGGACCGCGGCGGGCTCCGACGGTTTACCTCCTTCCCAATAGGGTGCTATACTCTGACACCGCATGCAATAAGGCTATGTTTGATCAGGTATAACAATTTCTGCACTCAGGCAGGTCGGTTTGATCGAGGGGATGTCGATGGCTCAGAGATTGGCTGACGCATGAAGCGAGCGCCGAATGCGCGCTGGACGCGCATCTTCGGGTTGGCGGGTTTGCTGACCCTGCTTCGCCGCGTGCGGCGCCGGGCTGATGCGAAGGAGCTGGCCATCGAGAGCCGCGAGCAGCTGTTCAGCATGCTGGTGCGCAATGCCGACGATATCTACGTTATGTTCTCTCCCGATGCGTACGAGGTCGAATACGTCAGTCCCAATGTGGAGAAGCTTTTGGGCGTGTCGGTCGAAGCGGTGAAGAACAACATACGAGCGCTGTCGGATTCGGCGGCCGATCCATCGTCCGACCCTCGAATCGATGACATTGCGTCGTTGGAAGAGGGCGAGTGCCTTCAAGTGTTTCGCGAGCGCATTCAAGCGCGCACAGGAGAGCGTCGCTGGTACCAGGAAACGTTGTACCGGGAATCCATCAAAGGGGTGGATAAGTACGTGCTGGTGCTGTCCGATCGCACGAACGAGCAAAAAGGAAGTTTGATGCTCGAGCAGGCGCTCGATATCGCACGATCGTCGAACGAGGCGAAGAGCCAGTTCCTTGCGAACATGTCGCACGACATACGCACGCCCATCAACGCCATCGTGGGCATGACGAAGATCGCACGGGAAAGCGGCGAGGCCAGCGAGAAGATAGCCGGTTGCCTCGATGCCATCACCGCGTCGTCTCGTCATTTGCTGGAGCTTATAAACGACGTTCTGGACATGTCGCGCATCGAAAGCGGGCAGATGGAGCTTCAGGAGCGTCGGTTCGACATCGATGACGTCGTGGGCGGGGTAGAGGCCATCATCCGTCCTCAGGCTCAGGCGAAGAGTCAAGAGCTGCGCATCGATCGCTCGAAGATGAAGCATAAGGCGTTCTCGGGAGACGAGCTGCGCATAAGCCAGATCCTTTTGAACCTTGCGTCCAATGCGGTGAAGTACACGCAGGAGGGCGGCTCCATAGCCCTCGTCGTGCAGGAGCTGGCGAAAACGCGGCCCAGCTATGCGAGCGTTGCTTTCACGATAACCGACAACGGCATGGGCATGTCGCCGGAATTCGTCGAGCGTATTTTCGATCCGTTCGAGCGCAGCGAAGAGGTGTCTATCGCGCGGATACAGGGAACCGGGTTGGGGATGTCCATAACGAAGGCGCTGATCGACGCCATGGGCGGCATTGTCGAGGTCGACAGCGAAAAAGGACGAGGCAGCTCGTTTCGCGTGACATTGGAACTTCGCGTCGTCTCGTCGGCGGATGCTTGTCCGCCGCTTGAAGTCGTGCCGGAGAGCACCTCCTATCGATTCGAGGGCAAGAGGTTTCTCCTGGCCGAGGACAACGAGCTGAACGCTGAGATATTGATAGAGCTTCTCGGCTGCCGCGGCGCGAAAGTGGAGTGGGCCGAGAACGGCGAAAAGGCGATCGATGCATTCTCGAAGCACCCGGCAGGATATTACGATGCGGTGTTCATGGACGTGATGATGCCGGTGATGAACGGCTACGAGGCAGCGCGCGCTCTGCGCGCTTGCAGCAGCGCCCGCTCGGAAGAAGTGAAGATCGTCGCGCTGACGGCCAACGCATTTGCCGAAGATGTGAAGTCCGCGCTCGATGCGGGCATGGATGCCCATGTGGCGAAACCGGTCGACATAGACGGGCTTGCATGCGTGCTCGGAAAGGTTTGCGGCTGAACGAGGCGACGGGGCAGCGTGCGAACCCCGATGTTTCACGTGAAACATCGGGCGGTTTGCTCGTGATGCCGTATGCGCAGAACCGTTGCGCTGCCAGCTCTTCGAGGGTAACGCCTGCATGATGCACGAGCAAGACGGCAGCGGCAAGAGGGCGGCGCGCCGGCCCGCTAGGCTCGGGCGGCTTCCTCTTCCATGGTCACGCGGTCAGCTGCGGAGCCTTCGTCCTTTCCCAGGTTGCGGATCACGCTTGCCACCATGAACGCCGCCACCACGATCATGACGCCGTCGGACAGGGCCGATGCGGCCCATACGCCGTGGATGCCGAGCCCTGCGACGTTCGGCAGGATCAGCACGAGTGGGACGAACAGAGCCACGGGTCGCGCGAACGTGAGGATCGCCGCCTTGCCGCCTTGTCCGAGCGCTTGCAAGAGCGTGATGCCCATGACCATGGGGCCTGCAACCAGGTAGGTGGAGAAGAACACCCTGAAATCGTCGGCGCCCATCGCGGCGACGGCCGGGTCGGAGACGAGCAGCGACAGCGTGGCTTCCGGCGCCAGCATCGCGGGTACCCAGAACAGCAGCGCCAGCGCCATCGAGCCCAGGCAGAAGACGATCGTCAGCTTGCGCACGCGACCGTAGAGTCCGGCGCCGTAGTTCGTTCCGGCCGCGGGCTGCAGGCCGTTGCTCATGCCCCACAAAGGGATGAAGGCGAACGCCTGGATGCGCAGCGCAGCTCCCAGCAGCACCTGCCATTCCGCGCCGCCCCATGCGGCGGCCGCGCGGTAGGCGATGGCTTGCTGTACCAGCACGAGCACCTGCATGAGCATGGCGGACGCGCCCACCTTCAGCACTTCGGGGAGTATCGCGGGCGAAACGGCCACGCGGACGATACGCGCCGTCTTCTCGCGCTTGACGAACCACCACAGCATGACGCCCGCTTGGATCATCTGCGTGATCACCGTGGCGCAGCCCGCCCCCTGGATGCCGAGCCCTATGTCGCGCAGGGCCAGGATGAACAGAGGGGCCAGCACCATGTTGAGGACGGCGCCTCCTCCCATGATGGCCATGGCCCGCGCCAGCTCGCCTTTGCCGCGCATGACCATGTTCGAGCTTTGCGCGAAGTTCACGAACAGGCTGCCGACGAGCATGATGCGCAGGTAGGATTCGGCCAGGTCGAGGACCTGCCCCTGTGCGCCGGTGAGGGCCAGCAGCGGGCGCGCGAACACCGTGCCGACGATCGTGACGGTGAGCGACAGCACCAGGTTCATGACCACGAGGTTGCCCATCACCTGGTCGATGGTGCGCTGGTCTTTCGCGCCGATGGCGCGCGACAGCACCGAGGCCGACCCCATGCCGATCATCGAAGCGCCGCCGGAATTGATGAACGTGAACGGGTAGGCCACGGCCACGGCTCCCATGGCCTCCATCCCGATAAGCTGTCCTGCGTACACGGCGTCCATGAACGTGTACAGCCCGATGACCGCCATGCCGACGATGGCAGGCAGGTTGAGCGACATCATGAGCTTGCCGGGCGTTTGCGTGAGCATGAGCGCGCGTTTGTCTTGCTGTAGAACCTGTCGAGCCATGAGTTTCCTCGCTTTCCTTGTCGGGCATAAGCCGCCCGAACGTCGGGAGCGGGTCTGCTCGCTATATGTTAACCATGTCTAACTTACTTGTTGTTTCCGACTCATGCAAGTGCGGAATAAGAATGTATGTAGATTATGTGGTGAAATCCCCAAAATCATTTCTTGAAGTTAGCTATGGCTAACATCTGCACATCGGCCGGCTTGCCCCGCCGCCGCCCCTGTTTCCGAGAGAGAAAAGAGTGCCGCTTATGGAATCTGTCGACAGTGCCGCCGCTCGGCGCACGTATCTGCGTCTGATCGAGCCGGTGAAAGGGAGGATCATAGGCAACGTCGCCATCGCGGCCTTGTCGTCGGCGTGCGAGTTCGTCCCCTATCTCGCAATCGCGCGCGTTGCCCAGCTGTCCATCACGGAAGGCGTTCCCCCGTCCGACGTGCTGGCGATGTGGGTTCTGGTCGCCGTCGCGGGCGCGGCGGCGGGAAGGATGCTGTTCAGCATGGCCACCGGCCGCTGTCATTACGCCGACGCCGATTTTCGCGTTCACGTGCGCACCGTGCTGATAGAGCACTTGGGGAAGATTCCGCTGGGATGGTTCAACGACAACAGCTCGGCGCAGGTGAAGCAAGCTGCCACCGATGACGTTCTCAACCTGCATCAATCGGTCGGGCATGCGCCGGTCGACGTGACCGCCGCGCTGCTCTCGCCCTTGATCCCCTTGGTGTACCTGTTCACGGTGGACGTTCGCTTCGCCCTTCTTCTGGTGGCGTACTTCGTCGTGGTGATAGGCGTTGCGTGGCCGTTCATGATGAGGGATTTCGGTCCTCTCAACAAGAGGTTCAACGAAGCGATGGTGGAGGTTTCCTCCGCTGCGGTGGAGATGGTGGAGGGCATCGCCGTCATCAAGACCTTCGGTTCCCGAAGCCGTGCGGGCGCACGGTACCGGGCGGCTACCGAGGAGCTGGCGAAAGCGTGCTATGTGTGGACGAAGCGCAATGGCAACGCGTTCAGCTGGGTGTCGGCCTTGTTCTCGCCGGGAGCAATGCTGGTGGTTCTGCTGGCTGCAACGCTGGCCTTCGTCGCGAACGGCGTTTTGCCTTTGGAGCGGTGCGTCCCTTTTCTGGTGTTGGGCGTGGGAATTCCCGCGGGGCTGGTCAACCTGTTTCGAAGCATTCGAATGCTGCAGATGTCGCTGCAGGCCGCCGACCATCTGGCCTCCGTTCTCAACGTGGCTCCGTTGGCCGAACCCGAGCGGCCTCGCCCGGCGGCCGAAGGACCCGTGTGCATGGAGTTCGAGGGCGTGGCGTTCGCGTACGGCGAGAACCTGCCTTTCGTGCTGCAAGACGTCGACGTCGCGTTGGAGCCGGGAACGGTGACGGCCCTCGTGGGAGATTCGGGCAGCGGCAAGACGACGCTCGCCCGCTTGATCCCTCGCTTCTGGGATCCCGTTTCAGGGTCGGTGCGCATGAACGGAACGGAGCTTCCCCAGATGGCCTCCGGCGAGGTGCTTTCGCGTGTTGCCGTGGTGTTCCAGGACAGCATGCTTTTGCGAGCGAGCATCGCGGACAACATCCGTTTGGGCCGTCCCGGTGCCACCGACGAGCAGGTGCAGGCCGCCGCGCGCCAGGCCCAGATTCACGATCGCGTAATGGAGTTGCCGCAAGGCTACGACACGGTGCTGGGAAGCGAAGGCTCGGATCTGTCGGGCGGCGAGGCGCAACGCGTGGCCATCGCGCGCGCCATCGTCCAAGATGCGCCTATTCTCGTGCTCGACGAGGCGACCGCCCATGCGGATCCTGAGAACGAGACGGCCATCCAAAAAGCGCTGAACGCGTTGGCGAAAGGCAGGACGACCGTCGTGATCGCGCATCGGCTGGACACCATCGTGCATGCGGACCAGATATTAGTGCTGGTCGGGGGCAAGGTGGTGGAGCGCGGCGTCCATGAGGAACTGCTGGCGGCCGACGGCCATTATGCGGCACTGTGGCGATCTCAGCAGGTGGATGCGCTGGAAAAGGCGCTACTTGTGGAAGGAGCCGCGATGCGCGGCGCGGCCGCGGGGCCGCAAGAAGCGGATGGCGAAGCGGAGCCGAACGGTGCCGATTCGCGCGAAAGCGAGGAACGATGATAACGACCCAAATCGACGATCTGGTAGGGCGGCCGACCGGCGTGAAGACGCAGGCTTTCCTGTACGTGCTGTGCGGCCTGGCGGAGGCGGCCGTGTACGTGGCGCTGCTTCCGCTGCTGCGCTCGCTGATAGCGGGCGACTACGTTGCGGCGGGGTATCTGGTGGCGCTGGCTGCGGCGCTGGCGCTGTTGCATTCCGTGATCGGCTTTTTCGCGGACAATCGCGGCTACTATATCGGCATCGAGCAGATCTGCCATGCGCTGCAGGACGCCTTGGGCGACCATATCGTGCGCCTGCCGCTGGGGTGGTTCACGAAAGAGCGCTCGGGGCAGGTTGCGGCTCTGCTCACCAAGGAGCTGCAGATGGCCATGGACGTGCCTAGCACGTTTTTGCGCCAGATGGTGATCGCCGTCACCACGCCGGCTGCGGTGGTGGTGTTGTTCCTGTTCGTGGATTGGCGCATCGGCCTGGTGTTCGTGATTGCGGCTCCGCTGCTGCTGTGGGCTTCGCGCGCCATGGCGAAGGCCGCAGGCGAAGGCCATAGGCAGGAGGAGCTCTCGAACGCTGAAGTGGCGGCCCGGGTGTTGGAGTTCGCGCACGCTCAGCCCGTTTTGCGCGCGACGAAGCGTTCGGTGGAGGGCTGGGACGCTTTGCAGCAGGCCATCGAGCGGGACCGTGCGGCGACGGTTGCCACCTTGCGCATGGCATCGGCACCCGTGGCGCGCTACACGATGCTGATCCAGGTCGTGTTCGCCGTCGTGTTCGCAACGGCCACGGCTCTTTTGGCCTGGGGCCAGATCGACGTGGCATCGTACGTGTTCGTAGCGGTGCTCTCCTTGAGGCTGGTCGATCCTTTGACGCTCATCGGGTCGCAGGGGATGGCGCTGCGCGTGGCGAAGAACGCGCTGGACGCGTCCGAGGGGATATTGAAGACGCCCCCTCTGCCCGAAACCCGCAACCCCCGCGTTCCTTGCGGATCCAGCGTGGTGTTCGATCGCGTGGGCTTTGCCTACGAGGAATCCCGTCCGGTGCTGCAAGGCGTGAGCTTGACGTGCCCCGAGCGCAGCCTGACCGCTTTAGTGGGCCCTTCCGGCTCGGGAAAGACGACGCTGACGCGGTTGGTCGCGCGTTTCTGGGACGTTTCCGAGGGCAGCGTTTCGATCGGCGGGGTGGACGTGCGCGACATGCGTCCCGACGAGCTCATGCAGCAGATATCCCTCGTGTTCCAGGACGTGTACCTGTTCGACGGAACCATCGAGGAGAACGTGCTGGCGGGGCGCCCCGACGCAACGCCCGAGGAGGTGCGCCGCGCCGCGCACGTCGCGCGCCTTGACGAGGTGGCCGCCCGTCTGGAGCAGGGATGGGACACGCCCGTGGGCGAGGGAGGCTGCCGCCTTTCGGGCGGAGAGCGCCAGCGCGTCGCTATCGCGCGCGCTTTGCTGAAGGACTCGCCCATCGTGCTGTTCGACGAGGCCACGGCCGCGCTCGATGCGGAAAACGAAGCGGCCATCGTGGAGGCTATGCACGAGTTGGCGCGCGATCGCACGGTCATCGCCATAGCCCATCGCTTGTCCACCATCGCCGCCGCAGATCAGATAGCCGTCCTAGAGAAGGGGTGCATCACCCAGCAGGGAACCCACGGCGATCTGGTGAAGGTGCCCGGCCGGTATCGGTCGTTTTGGCGCGAGCGCCAGCAGGCGGCCGGTTGGCGGCTGGCCAGCGAGCAGTAGCGCTTCGGATTCGATCCGGCGCGTTCGGTGCCGGAACATCAGATGAACCAAGACATGCAAAACGCATGGGAAAGAGAGGTCGATATGGAACATTCGCCTTATGAGACGTCGAAGTCCCGCAAAGGGGCCGCGTTCGAGATGTGGGGCGTCAAGGAGGTCGTCACCGCGGTGCTGTTCAGCGCCTTGATGATCGTCGTCATGTTCGTGGTGGGGTCGGTTACCATGCTGGGTGTGGATTTCTCCATGCTGTTCATGGCGGCGACGTACGTTTTGGTGGTTGCGCCGTTGTACATGCTCATGGTTATGAGGGTGAACCGCTTCGGCGTCACGGCGTTCTACGCGTGCGTGATGGCGCTGGTGTACCTCATGTTCGGAAACCTGTGGTACATGCTGCCGTTCTACCTGGTGGGAGGTTTGGCTATCGATGCGCTGTTCCTGCGCACGGCCGCGCAGCGGGCTAAGCCGAACCGCATCGTAGCGGCGTGGGCGACGTTCAGCGCGCTGTACTCGCTGTCGTCGATCATCCCCATACTGGTCAACCTTCAGGGGTACCTGCAAGAGCTTGCCGAAGTGAGGATGATGGGCGAGGAGTACGTGAACGCGTACCTCAAGTACTACGGGAATGCAGAATGGATCGTGTTCATAGTCGCTCTCACGGCGTTCGCCGGATTCCTGGGAGCCCTCGTGGGCAAGCGTCTGATGAGGAAGCACTTCTTGAAGGCAGGGGTGATCTGACGTGGAGGAGGGCATCCGAAACGAGCGGTTCTCATCGGGCGCTCGCGCCGTCGGGCGTTCGTCGGCGTCGCCCGACGGGGAACGGTTCTCCATGGCGACGAAGTCCATCGTGCTGGCTGCGACGATCGCGACGGTTTCCCTGGTGGACAGCGTGCGGTTGTCGCCTGCGCTGACCTGCTTTTTACTGCTCTACCTTGCTGCGTGCGGACAGCGTTCCATGGCTTTCAAGATGCTGGTTTTCTACGCGGCGCTGTGGGGCGCGTGCCTGGCGCTTGCATACGGGAAGATGACTGTGATCGTTTTCTCGCCGGTTCATTTTTACGCCGCGATCAAAACCTATCCCATCATGGTTGCGTTCTTCGCGGTGGCGCTTTCCCCTCCGGGGCTTATCAGCGCCGCGTTGGCGAAGGCTCGCATTCCGAAGCGCCTGATCGTGGGCGTGCTCGTACTGCTGAGGTTCTTCCCCACCGTTCGCTCGAGCTTCCGGCGTTTGTCCGAGTCGTGCAAAAGGCGCGGGGTGCTTTCGGCGGGAAACGTCGCGCGCAGCCCCGTTCAGGCGCTCGAGCATGCGCTGGTTCCCTTGATGTTCTCGTTGGTGGACAGCTCCGACCGCCTTTCCTCATCCGCCATCGCCCGCGCCGCCGAAGCGCCGACCAGGCGGACGAGCTACTATCGCAGTCCTTTCGGAGTGGCGGACGCGGTTTGCCTGGCGGCCGTCGCGACGGCGCTGGCTGCGTGCGTCTGGGTTGTGCGGGGAGGGTGGTTCGGATGACCGGCGATCTTGTCGCGCAGCTGAAAGGCGCGAGCTTCTCGTACTACGGCGCTCCGGAAACGCTGCATGCCGTGGATTTGGACGTGCATGCCGGCGAATGCGTCGTGCTTATGGGCGCGTCGGGCAGCGGTAAAACCACGATCGTGCGCGTCTTGAACGGCCTGGCCGGGGGCTACTATCGCGGCAGCGTTTCCGGCGACGTGTTCTTGGGCGGGCTTTCTGCGCGCGATATGGAGGCGTGGCGAAGAGCCGAGCTGGTGGGAAGCGTGTTTCAAGACCCGACCGCCCAGTTCTTCTCCAGTCAGCTGGCGGGCGAGGTGGCGTTCGGGTGCGAGAACATCGGCTATCCCGCCGAGGAGGTGGTGAGGCGCACCGATGCGGCGATCGGCCGTTTGGGTCTGGACCGTTTGCGCACGATAGCGGTGGACGAGCTTTCCAGCGGGCAGAAGCAGCGCGTGGCTATCGCCTCGTCGCTTGCTCCTGCGCCGAGGCTCGTGGTGATGGACGAGCCCTCTTCGAACCTCGACGAAGATGCGGCTCAAGAGTTGGGCGCGGTGCTGATGGAGCTGAAGCGGCAGGGCTACGCGCTGGTGGTGGCCGAGCATCGCATCTCGTACCTGATGGAGTGCGCCGACCGGTTCTGCTATATGGAGGCCGGGCGGATGCGGGCGGTTCTCTCTCGCGACGATGTGTTCGCCATGGACGGCTCCGAGCGCGTTGCCATGGGCGTTCGCAGCCCTGCTTTCGTCCCCCGGCCTTCCTTGAAGCCTGCGCCTCTTGCCGCGGGGCTCGCGCGGGAAGGCGAGCGGGCCGCGTCCGGCGAAGCTTTCGGCGCGCGTCTGGAAGCCGCGTCCCTGGAGGTGGACGGCCTGGCCGTTTCTCGCGGTGGAAATCTGCTGTTCTCCTGTGTCTGCTTCGCCGTGGAACCGGGGCAGATCATGGCGCTGACGGGAAAAAACGGCGTGGGCAAGACGAGCCTGGCGCAGGTCGCGGTTGGCTTGGGCCGACCCGACGAGGGCTGCGTGCGCGTGGGAGGGCGGAAGCTGTCCCGGCGGGAGCTGCGTCGCCGCGTGTGGTACAGCCCCAACGACGTGAGCATGGAGTTCTTCTCTTCCCGGGTTGACGAAGAAGTGCTCTTGTTCTCGGATCAGGACGACGCGGCGCGCCGCTACGCCGATCATGTGCTGGGCCGGTTGGGCCTGGCCGAGCTGGGGGATAGGCATCCGTCCTCGCTGTCAGGCGGCCAGAAGCAGCGGCTGTCCATTGCCTGCGGGCTGGCGTCGAGGCGGTCGGTGCTCATCCTGGACGAGCCCACCAGCGGGCTTGACGCCCTCAGCATGCGCCGGTTGGCCGACGCGCTGCGTTGCGCAGCCGAGGAGGGGGCGGCCGTGGTGGTCATCACGCACGACAACGAGTTCATGCGCGAGTGCTGCACCCACGTCTTCGCGCTCGAAGGCGCAGGTGCGGACGAGGACGAGCGCCGCGCGCGTTGACGGCAGAAGGGGCGGGGAGCTGGGAGTGTTTCACGTGAAACATCCGGGCGCCCGGGTGCCGCCCGTCCGGACGTTCCGTTTTCTCGTAAGGATGTTTCACGTGAAACATCCCTCGCGCTTCAGGGCCGCTTGTCCGGGCCGCGTGCGAGCAAGGCGAGCCGCCCGTAATGGCGAAAAGGCATCGAATTCGGAAGAGGCCGCGCGCCTTCGCCGTCCGAGACGCGCGGTCGCGGAAGCTCGCCTCCTTTCGACCAGGCGCTATGCGGAAGAAGGGTTTCCGGTGCATCCAGAGCCCGGCGCAAAACTTCCGAATTCGATGGTTTCTTGCCATGGGGAGAGCCCTCTTCTGCCGCCGCGTCGGCATCGTAGCGGTCCGCATACCACTCTACCCGAAGAGATCGTGTCAGCAATCGTGCAATAGTCGGAGAAGCTCGGAGGTGCGGCGTCCATCCTCGCCATGCTCGAGGACAAGGCCTTCCCAACTCAGACTCTCGTGATCCCAATGCAGATCGCCAGCCTTTCGAGCCAAAACAGGATCGAACAAACTTGCGGCAAGTGCTTCGGCCGCCGCGATGTCGGAGAGCTCGGAAGAAAGACCGGTACGGCTAACCAGCTTCTTGAAAGCGCCCTCGTACAGCTGCTTCCATTCATCCGGCACCGAGAACCTGTCAGGGAGCACTATTCCGCGTGCGCCCGCCTCGCTGCGCACCCGCCTGCAGAGTTCGCCGCCATCGATATCGACGGTAGTTGCGTAGATCGCAACGTCGACGAGATCCTTTATGCGAGACGAAGGTTTGCCGTCGTGCGTCTCGACCATGGCGCAGAGCTTGTCGGCGAGGGAGTTCGCAAGGGGATACACGCGGTAGTCGAACATCGGAACGCCTGCAACGTCGATCCTGTCGGCCGGCGTCACTATCTCAGGCTCTCCGCAGGCAACGCGGTCGGCCACCAAATCTATCGAGACCTCCTGCAGCCGCTTTCCTCCAAGCAAGGGCACGAAGGCGACCTTGAGCCCCGATCGGTACTCGTCCTCGACCTTGATCGGCACGGCTCCTACGAACTCGAAGACCACGAAATCGCCGAGATCGGCTTCTGCGAGGGCTCTGAGCTCGGCGAGCGCGGCGTCGAGGTCTGCCTCCTCCGAAAGCAGGTCGATATCCCGGGTGGCGCGCGCGTCCATGGTGCGCGCCAGCATGCTCTGGCCGCCTTTGAGCATGAAAGGGGAGTCAGGCTTGCTGAACACGCGACATAAGAGCCTGTGGAAGTAGAAGCCGGAAACGGCTCTGCCGGTTTCGAGGGGAGAAGCCTTGGCCGCGGCCTTTATAGCCATTTCCAGAGCTGCCGGGGTCTTGCACACCATCATGCCTCCCCTCCGAAGAGCCGCTCCATCGTCTTTCTCTCCCTGGCGGAGGCCTTCGCTTCCGCCGCAAGACGCTCGAGCTTTTCCGTATCGAGCCCCTTCGCCCGAGCGTCGGCAAACGCGTCTTGCACAAGCGACGGCTCCTCGCCGTCCAGGACAAGGTCTACGAGGGTTCGCTCGGCTCCCGTCACGGGTATGCCTTCGATGAAGGACACGTCGTCACGGGGTACGCCGCGTATGCCGAACCTTGCCTCGGCGTTGCGGGAGTTGATGCGCCTCGGGGCGAGGATACGGTAGGGGGAGAGGTAGAAGTCCCCGATGCCGAGAATCGATGCGGCCGTGCTTCCCGCAACGGTGACGCCGTCCCATTCGCCAGCCTGCATCCGCTCGTGCGTCATCTTCGCGGGATCGGTGAGCTTCCAGAGGGCCGCCAGGTCGTCGAGCTGCGATGCCGGCACCCCGGCCATCCGATACGCCCCATGGGCGACGCGCACGAGCCTCCCCGCCTCGCATGCTTTGGCGATCGCATTGCGGGGGATGCCGAGACGCTCGGCCTGCGCTGTGGTGAAAACGCCTTCCGAAGCCGAGAGCTCTTCTATCGCAGAGGTGTGGCGGTTCTTGTTCATGTTTCAATTGTATCGAAATACGATACTTTTGCAACATCTCTTAACGTAGCTTGGTGTTGCTCAGGCGTCTTTGCGTTCGACAGGTTCGTCTCCAGCGATGATGCTCGTAAGCGGTCGGAGAGGGATTGGGGCGGCTCGCTGGACAAGGCGAGAGCGGTGAAAGTTGCTTCGGCTAGAAACACGAAGCCCGTGTCTTCTTATAGGTTTTCGGAAAACAGCTGGCATCGCTGCGACGGGCTGGCAGGATGCGTGGAGGCGGCAACAGCGCGTCGTGCTCGCTCTGTTCGCCGCGTCATCGGTATTCGTGGTCAGTGCGCGAATTTTCGTTACTGTTTCTCACTTCGCGCATCTTGCGCTATAATCCTCAATCATGCGGGTGTCGCCAAGTGGTAAGGCCCAAGCTTCCCAAGCTTGTATTCGCGGGTTCGAGTCCCGTCACCCGCTCCATGAACCTACGATCCAAGCTTCGGCTTGGATTTTTCATTTAGCGAGGAGATTGACATGGCTCGTTTCGATACCTTTGTGTTCGACCTTGACGGCACGCTTCTCGATACGCTGCCCGACCTGGTGGTTCTGACGAACGCCGCCTTGAACGAGCAGGGCTTCCCCAGCCGCACGGCCGACGAGATCCACAGCTTCGTGGGCAACGGAGCCCGCGCGCTCATGTACCAGGCCGTGCCCGCCGATGCTTCGCCCGAGCAGGCCGAGGCCGCCATGCGCCGCTGGATGGAGCTCTATCCCGTCATCGGGAACAAGCTGACGAAGCCCTACCCGCATATGGAAGAGACGCTGGCTGCCCTCGCCCAGCGCGGCATCGGCCTGGGCGTTCTGTCCAACAAGTTCGACCAGGGCGTGCATGACGTGATCGACGCCTATCTTCCCGGCTTGTTCCCGGTGCAGTATGGCGAATGCGACGAGATTCCGCGCAAGCCCGACCCCACGGGGCTGCTGCGCTGCATCGACGAGCTGGGGTCCGCACCAGCCCGCACGGCGTACGTGGGCGATTCGCCGGGGGACGTCCTGGTGTCGCGCAACGCCGGCGCGTTCGCCATCGGCGTGTCGTGGGGCTATCACCACGCCGACGCCTTGCGTAAGGCGGGCGCGGACGTCGTTATCGAAGACGCGCGCGAACTGCTGCAGTTCGCGGTCGAGCGCTAGGCGGCGGGCATTATGGAGCATCAGCCGTCGACCCTCTCCAATCAGCCCCGCCCGTCGAAACGGTTCGTCATCGTCAGCTGGGCTCTCGTGGCGGCGTGGGCGTTCCTCATCTTCTTCATGTCTTCGAACACCGGCACGGGTCTCAACACGGGGCTCGGCATCTTCTCCAGCATCTACCGGGCAATGCAGGCCGTGCAGGAGCAGCTGCTGGGGCCTGGGGTGGACGCGCTGTCGTCCATCGCGCACTTCTGCGAGTACACGATGTTCGGCGCGCTTCTGGCCAACGCGCTGCGCTGCCACATGCCGCTGCGTCGTGCGTGCCTCATCGCCATCGCCTGTGCCAGCTTGTACGGGGTGAGCGACGAGGTTCATCAACTGTTCGTGCCCGAGCGCATGTGCGACCCGGTGGATTGGATGGTGGATACTGCGGGCAGCGCGCTGGGTTCCGGGATCGCGTACGCGGTGCTGCGAAAAAGAGATGCCCGCTCTTAGTAAAAGCGCGCGTGTCGCACCGCAGCGACGGGGGAGCTTGCTTTCCGATGGGCGATTTCGTGGCGGATGTCCTCATCGCTGTGCTTCGCCAGCAGGAAGCTCGGTGTCGTGGCAAGGGAATCCGCCAGTTTCGTGACGACGGATAGCCGTACGTCCGCCGTGCCGTCCTCTATCCTATTGAGCAGCGGGCGACCTATGCTCACCATGAGCGCGAGGCGCGTTTTCGTGATGTTGCTGTACGAGCGCATGCGTCTGACGTTCTCGCCAAGCACGGGAGAGAACCTGCTCTGATCAGGCTCGTCATCATTCAGCGGACTATGTTCGTGCTCGGCTTGCATGTCCACTAGAGTACCGGCGTGCGAGCAGAAGGCTGTAACCGCACGAATACGTTTCGGTTCATTTTTAGAAAATGTGCGGTTTGTACCCAGCCCATGCCTATTTTATGATGGTAGGTCAACGATGCTACAATATTTGCCATACGTGAGAATCTATGCGCGTCGACCTCGGGTTATGTTGCGGAAATGGTGTAATCGCCGGCGAAAGCGGGTTCTCGTAGGTATGAGAAAATGAAGGCTTCGACAATCGAAGCGCTGTGTCGCGAGGGGTACGCGACGTACGGTGCCTGCTTTGGCAGACGTGTTCGGAGTCGATGAGGAGACCATATGGCGTCAAGAAACTCTCGAACGAACCGTAAAGAAGCGCGCTCATCGCGGGCTCCTCAGTCTGCTCGCGCCGTGCGGTCGGCCAAGGCCGCGCAGTCGGGTCGCATCGCCCCGTACAGCCAGGCAAGCGCTTTCTCCCGCGATGCGTATGGCGATGGCTCTTCGTACCGTGCGGCCTACACGCCCGGCAGCCAAGGTTCCGGCGCGAACGGCGCGTACGCCCGGCAGACTGCGGCAAGTCAATATTCGCGCAACAATCCAAGCTACTCGGCAGCCCGCAAGAAAGCCGGGCGCGGCAAGAAGATAGCCCTCGGCGTGATCATCGCGATTCTCGTGGTGGCCGTGGGGGGCGGTTCGGCGTTCGCCTTGTGGAAGAACTCCGTCAACGAGAAGCTGATCAAGGGAAACAAGTCTGACGAAGAGATCATGGCCATCAACGATGCGCTCAAGCCTGAAAAGGACATGACCTTCACCGAGCCCTTCTACATGATCCTCATCGGCACCGACGAGGCCGAGGACAGCACCGAGGACATGCATCGTTCCGACACGAACATCGTGGTGCGCATCGATCCTGCAAAGAACCAGGCCACGATGGTATCCATCCCCCGCGATACGAAGATCGACATCGACGGCTACGGGACGAACAAGTTCAACGCCGCTTACGCTTACGGCGGCGCTGCCGGAACCATCCGCGAAGCGAATCAGCTGCTGGGCATCGAGATATCGCACTACGCGGAAGTGAACTTCGGCAAGTTGAAGGAATTGGTCGACGCAGTTGGCGGCGTGGACGTCGAAGTGACCGAGCGCGTCGATGATCCCGACGCAGACGGTACCACGGCTCATCCCGAGTGGCCGCGCGTCATCATCGAGGAAGGCGAGCAGCACCTCGACGGCAACCAAGCGCTGGTGTTCGCGCGCAGCCGCGCGTATCCCGACGGAGACTTCACGCGCACGGCGAACCAGCGCAAGCTGATCATGGCCATCGTCAACAAGGTGCTGGCACTGAACACCGCCGAGCTTTTGGGTGCGGTTCAAGCAGCGGCCAACTGCGTGACCACGGATCTTGCGGTGGGCGATATCGCCGCGTTGGCCCAGCAGTTCCAAGATGACGGCGATCTTACCATCTACTCTGCGATGGTTCCTTCTACCACGGCGATGATCGGCGACGTATCGTACGTCATCAACGATCCCGTGGCGACGAAGGAGATGATGAAGCTGGTTGAGGCTGGAGAGGATCCGAGCTCGGTTGTCTCGTCAGGATACGTTGATCCGGGCGACACCACAGGCGGTGCCAGCACGTACGGCAACGGTTACGGCAGCACTGGTTCGGGCGCCGGCAACGGCGCAGGAAACACCAATTATTACGATCCGGGCTACACCGATGCATCGGGAACCGGAGGGGCTAACAACGGCGGCTATGTTGATAACGGTTACGTTGACAACGGTTACGTTGACAACACCGGCGGAGCGGGTGGAACCGGCGGGTACGACAATGGAACTATTGCTGGCGGTGCGGGCGGTACCGACGGTGCAGGCGGATACGACCCCGGCTATACCGATCCGGGCGCCTACGACGGGACGGCATCCGCTGCTTAGCCGGCGTCTCGTTGGGATTCTCGAACTGCGCAAGCGGCATCGGCTTCGATCGATGCCGCTTTTTAATCGGCTCCTCAACCGGTAGGTTGAGCTTCGGCTCTCCTGTTGAGTTTTCGTACCCTCTGCGGGATACTGGTGATCACCGGTTGCAAAGACGGATGGGGCTCGCAAAGACATGAGCGACGTACACAATCACGAACATGCGAAAGAGAACAAGGGCGTCGGCCCTGCCAGCTCTTTGCGCACCGTGATAGGGGTGATCGTCTCCATCATCGCGGTTTGCCTCGTGATGTTCGCGATCTTCCGCGTCTACTCCAACGAGCTCAGCGACGAATTCTACGATTTAGCCAGCGTCAGCATGGACGACTACACGGCTGCGCAAAAGGTGGAAGTCGAGTCGTTCATCAGCGAGGTGAGCTCCGTCATCTCCACCATGTGCGTGTTGGCCGAGTCCCCGGACATCGATCCTTCCGGCTCGACGTTCGCTGCGTATCTGGAGGAATGGAACCAGCAGGGGTCGTTCCAGGTTACCTATACTCCAATCGAGGAGCTGGAGCAGGGCGTTGCGAGCAATCGCAACGAGCGAGACGAGGAAACGCTTCGGCATCTGTACGCAGGCGAGACGGTGGTGTCCGACGTGCGCAAGTCGAACCGCCTGAACGGCTACTACTTCAGCATAGCCAAGCCCGTCAATCGCGACGGGCGCGTGGTCGGCGTGCTGCGCAGCATCGTGAAAGCGGAGAAGCTTCTGGATACGAGCCAGGCGAGCTCGCAGGTTACGCTGCTCGGCACGCTGCTGATCAAAGAGGACGGAACCGTCGTTCCCGTGTCGAAGGAATTCGAAGGTTATGAGGGATCCACCCTGTACCAGGTGCTTGAGGGAAGGGGCGTGTCTTCCGATCAGATCGCCGATGTACGTGCCAGCATCGAGAACGAGCGAGATGTGGCAACGGTCATGTTGGGCAAGCAGAACGGCTACATGACCTTTCTCACGTCTATTCGCCTCGATGTGAACGATTGGACTATCGTGAACTTCACGCAGGAAAGTTCGTTGGTCGAGCATTCGGAGAGCATTCTGCGTTTGACGGTGTACACGGCTGCGCTGCTTATCGTCATCAGCGCGGCGGCATGCCTTGCCGTGGCGCTGGTGGTTGGCCGCATCCGCAAAAGGGCGCGTCGCAGTGCGGAGCGTTACGAGGTCCTCGCTGAATTTTCCGACACGGTGCTGTTCGAGTATTCTTATCCGCGCGACACGCTTGAGCTGACGCCGAATGCGCGCGGGATGTTCTCCCTCAGCTCCCTTTCAGCCGAAGGCTACCTGGCCAAAGGCATTCCTCTCATCGATTTCCTGGAAGATGATTACAAGCGTGTCCGGATGGCGTTCGAAAACCCTGCGCCGCCGAACGAGCTGCGCACCATCACCTGTCGCGCACGCGTGTTGTCGGGCGAATATCGTTGGTTCTCGTTCACGTGCCGGTATCTGTACGAAGGTTCCCAGCCGTACATGGCCGTGGGAAAGATCGTCGACATCATGAAACAGCGCGAAACCGAAGAGCTGCTCACGCGCAAGTCGCAAATGGACGGGCTGACGAAGACGTTCAACAAGATGGCGTTCCAGGAGAAGATGGCGGCATTGCTGCCCGAGACGGGCAGGGGCTTGCTGTTCGTGATCGACATGGATCGATTCAAGCAGGTCAACGACGAATACGGTCACAGCATGGGCGACCGGGTTCTGGAAGAGGTGGCGCGTTCGTTGCTCGACGTGTTCCGTCATCGCGATCCGGTGGGGCGCGTCGGCGGCGACGAGTTCGTGGCGTTCCTCGTGGGCGCAAACGACGATGCGGTTATCGAAGCGAAGCGCGAGGCTCTGAGTTCGTTGATCGCAGAAGCCTCGCGCTCGTTGGGGGTGCCCATCGCTTTGAGCGTCGGGGTGGCGCGCTATCCTCAGGATGGCGCTACCTATCAGGAGCTGTTCGACGCGGCCGATCGGGCCATGTACGACGAGAAGAACGAGGGCCGCGTCGAGGATTCGGTCTAGGCCCGAGCGGTCGCGTAGCCGTCCGGGTTCTGCGACTGCCAGCGCCATCCGTCGGCGCACATGCGGTCGAGGTCGTACTGCGCGACCCAGCCCAGCTCGTCGCGCGCTTTGTCGCAGGCCGCGTAGTTTACAGCTACGTCGCCCGCGCGACGCGGCTTGATCTGGTAGGGCAGCTCGCGTCCGCAGGCGCGCTCGAAGGAATGTACCACGTCCAGCACGCTGGAGCCCGTGCCGGTTCCCAGATTGAAAATGCCCACGCCGCGACGCGTGCCGTCCGCTGCCGGTTCGCCCGCCATGGTGCCGGCCGTTTTCGCTTCGCCGGTGCCCACTTTGCCGCCCATCCAGTCGAGCGCCGCCACGTGGCCGCGCGCAAGGTCCACCACGTGGATGTAGTCGCGCACGCCGGTGCCGTCGTGCGTGGGATAGTCGTCGCCGAACACGCCGACGCTTTCCAGCTTGCCTACGGCCACCTGCGCAACGTAGGGCAGCAGGTTGTTGGGGATGCCCTTGGGATCCTCGCCGATCAGGCCGCTCTCGTGCGCGCCGATGGGGTTGAAATAGCGCAGCAGCACAACGTTCCATTCGTCGTCGCCCACGTACAGGTCGGTCAGCACCTGCTCCAGCATGGACTTCGTCCAGCCGTAGGGATTCGTGGCGTCGTGCTTCGGGCAATCCTCGGTGATGGGGATGAACTCCGGCTCGCCGTACACCGTGGCGCTCGACGAGAACACGAGGTTCTTCACGCCGTGCGCGCGGGCCACGTCGCACAGGGCCAGCGTGCCCGCGAAGTTATTCCAGTAGTATTCCAGCGGCTTCTGCACGCTTTCGCCCACGGCCTTGAAGCCGGCGAAGTGGATGATGGCGTCCACGTCGTTCTCGGAGAAGACGCGGTCGAGCGCCGCGCGATCGAGGATGTTCGCCTCGTAGAATTTCAGGCGGTCGTCGTTTGCCGCCAGGCCGGTGATCTGTCGCACCCGGTCAAGCGCGAGCTCGCTCGAGTTGCTCAGGTCGTCCACAACGACCACGTGGTAGCCCTGATCCAGCAATTCGACGCAGGTGTGACTTCCGATGAACCCGGCTCCGCCCGTTACGAGCACGCAGATATCGGCATGATCCTTGGCCAAGCTCTTGTTCGCCATTGAAGCTCCTCTCGGTACTGACTGTTGCCATAGTAGCAGGTGGAACAGATCGCGCGCAAATTCAGCAAAAGGCACATGGCCCGCGTTCCGCTCGGCGGCAAGGCCGCACGGGCTCGCGCGGGGCCCCGTGCGGCGCCGCGGGAAGCCGCACGAATGTTTTACGTGAAACATTCGGAAAAGGCAGGAATATTATTCTTGACACAGGATAATAAACGTCGTAAAGTATGACTCGTGGACACACCGACTCCAACGGTTCTCCTCGTTTCACTCGTCCAAGCACAGGCCGCTTCCCCCCGCGGCCTGTGCTGCTTTCGGAGTCATTTTGCGCGACGTGCGCCCGTTGCGCCTGTGCGCCTTCTCCTTCGCCTCTCGGTCCGCCCCTCGCCCTCGGAGCATGCCTTCCTCGGTTTCTGCATGCGAAACAACAGTTTCGGTTCCTTGCTTGGCGCATCATGCTCGGGATTGCCTTCCTTTGCGGGCGCCTTAGTCAGCCTGCTCGCTCGAAATGGCAAAAAGCAACCGAATTCGGAAATCATCCCGTCTTTCGGGCAAACTTTTCGCGCGAAGGCGAAAGGGGTCTCGCCTGTAACCTGGTGCTCTGTGCGGCGAGCGTTTTCGGCGTGACGTCGGCGCGTGTAAGGCACGACTCCGGGCTTCCGAATTCGATGCTTTTTTGCCATCGGAGGCCTCGTCGGATGACCGGCATCGCATTTGGCGAAGGAAAATAGAGGCGGATGGGTCGTCCGTTGCTGTGCAGGTCGTCCGTGCTGTATGTGCTCGTCGTCGTATCAGGACGGCACGGGTTTTGTTCGGGGAGGCTTTACATGCATTTCGTGTTCGGGCGAGTGTTTCACGTGAAACATCCGTTCCCCTGTCTATTTTGCGACGAAACCGCGCCTTGCTCGGCCGATTGACTATACTGGTGAGCAACAGGCTTTGAGAAAGGAAGCTCCGTGGCAGAAATTCATTTCGGAACCGATGGATGGCGAGCCATCATCGGCGAGGACTTCACCAACGACAACCTCGTGCGCGTCATCGACGCGGCTGCGCGCGTGTTCAAGGAGGACGCGGTTGCAGCCGGCCGTCCGGCCGACGCGCCCGGCACCCTCATCGTCGGTCACGATTGCCGACAGGATGCGCACGCTTACGCGCAGCTGGCGGCCGAGGTCGCGGCGGCGCAGAGCTTCCGCGTGCTGCTCACGCAGGACTACTGCCCCACGCCTACGCTGTGCTGGTCGGTGGCGCAGGACGCCGACGCGGTGGGCGGCATCATGCTGACCAGCAGCCACAACCCGGCCGAATACCTGGGCGTGAAGCTGCGCATGAACGACGGCGGCGCGGCGGGCAAGGAGTTCACCGACCGCGTGGAGGCTGCGTTCGCCGACGCACCCGCCGACGCGCGCGGTGCGTTCGAAACGGTCGACCTCATGACCCCGTACCTCGCCACCTTGAAGGAGCGCGTGGACGTCGAGGCCATCCGCAACGCCAACCTGCGCGTGGTGGTGGATCCGCTGTACGGCGCAGGCCGCATCTATCTGGCGCAGCTGCTGCGCGATCTGGGCGTGGAAGTGTGCGAGATCAACAACGCCGAGGATCCGACGTTCGACGGACTGCACCCCGAGCCTATTCCGCCCTGGGTCGACCGCTGCATCGCGAAGGTTCCCGAGCTGGGTTACGACGCCGGCTTCATCAACGACGGCGACGCTGACCGCATCGGCGCGGTTGACGAGCGCGGCAACTTCGTGAACCCGCATCGCATCATCACGCTGCTTACCTCGCACCTCGCCGAGGACAAGGGCCTCACCGGTCGCGTCGTGTCCACCATCACCGCGTCGGCCATGCTGGCTCGCCAGTGCAAGCGCTTGGGCCTGGAGCTGACCAGCACGCCGGTGGGCTTCAAGTGGATCTACGCCGAGATGGAGAAGGGCGACGTCATGCTGGGCGGCGAGGAGTCCGGCGGCATCGGCATCCCCAGCCACGTCATGGAGCGCGACGGCTTGCTGATGGCGCTGCTCCTGTGCGAGACGATGGCGCAGCGCGGCATGAGCCTGGGTCAGTTGGTGGACGATATGTTCCAGAAGGTGGGCAAGCTGGAGTTCGAGCGCCAAGGCCTGAAGATCACTGACGAGCAGATGGCGAACTTCCGCGCCGAGATCGTGCCGAACTACGCGCCTGCCGAGATCTGCGGCAAGCAGGTGGTGGACGTGGATCGTCGCGACGGCGTGAAGTTCTACCTGGAAGGCGACGCGTGGGTGATGATGCGCCCCTCCGGCACCGAGCCGCTCGTGCGCATCTACGCTGAAGCCGAGACGGTGGACGAGGTCCACGACCTCCTGAAGGCCGCCGAAAGCGTGGTCGTGTCCTAAACGAAGAGCGAAGCGAATGTTTCACGTGAAACATTTGTACGTAGAACGCCTCGGAGGCATCGAGCTTTCGGGGCGTTTCCTATTCTCCGAAGCGGGGCAGCTTCTTGAGCAGCGCCCAGGCGATCTGCTTGTCTTGCCCGTCGTCGAGCATCGCGTCGAAGTCGCGGAATGCCACCACGCTGCGCCCGAACGCGCGGCCGGGCTTTCCCAAGGGAACCTCGCAGCGGTACGCGCGTCCCAGCGCGGCGGCCGCTGTCGAATCGGTCGCGATCAGACAGAGCGGGTCGAGCCCCTCCACCAGCAGGAACAGCGCCTGGTCGTCCAGCCCTTCCACGGCGGCGAACGTGCACGCGCCGCTTCCGTATCCCAACGAAGCCATCGCGCTGTTCAGCGCTGCTCGGCTGCGCTCGCTCAGGGCGCTTCCGCTCGCTACGCACACGAGCGCCAAGCGCGCCCCATCAAGGTGCTCGTCGAACAGCTCCCACGCTTCGTCGAGAGCCACTTCGTACATGTTACCATTCGCAGATTTTTTCACACGATCCCTTGCGGTCGAGATAGGTTCGCCGTATAACCGTAATGATAGCAAGAAACGCCCGCCGCGGCATGGGCGCTGCGGCGGCATCACGATAGGAGAGCGCGTATGTGCACGAACGGAATCAACACAGGGCAATTCGAGCAGATGATCGAGCAGATCGACGACCATATCAAGTTGGAGCGTCGCTGGGCGCACAACCTGGGGCATATGGCGGGAGATGCCGGCTTCGCCACCGTTTCCGAGAAGATGCATGCCGCCCAGGCCATGCTGGACGACGTGCGCGCGCTGCTCGACGAGGCCAAGGATGCCCTCGAGGACGATGCCGAAGCTTCGGCGAACGTCACCGTCAACCTCGTGTAGGCGCCGCACGTATGAGCAACGATCTCATGCGCTTCTCGGTGGCCATGCCCGAGGAGCTGCTCGTTCGCTTCGACCAGCTGGTCGCGCGCCGCGGGCTGGCGAAAAACCGCAGCGAAGTGGTGCGCGACCTCGTGCGCGACGCGTTGGTGGAGGACGAGTGCTCCACGCCGGGCATGGAGGTGGTGGGCACGTTGACCATCGTCTTCGACCATCACGCCAGCGACTTGCAGGAGAAGCTGCACGCTATCCAGCACGATTACTTCGAATCCATCATCTCGTCCATGCACGTGCATCTCGACGCGCACCATTGCCTTGAGGTCATCGTGCTGCGCGGCGAAACGGGTCTCGTGCAGGACATCGCGAACCTCATCCTGGGCACGAAGGGCGTGAAGAACGGTCGTCTCGTGGTCACCACGACGGGGCAGCATATATAGGTATACGGTTCCGGCGGCCTACCGGCTATCGGAACGGGTCGACGCTGCGGCTTCCCGTGGCACCCGATCTCGCCATTTGCTCGCTTTCCCTTGCGCGCGAAGCACGCGCGGCCGCGAAGCGGAGCGATCTCGGGCGCCGCGGAAACCCTCGTCGGCTTTGCAGGACGGGCGGTGTTTCACGTGAAACATTCGTTCGCATCGACTCACGAGAAGGGCAAGGAGCTTTATGGATACCACGGTCATGCTGGGGCACGGCAGCGGCGGGACGATGATGAAGCGCATCATCGACGATGTGTTCTTCGCCGCGTACGCCGGCGACGAGCTGCTGCGCGGCGACGACGCGGCGGTGCTGCCCGCGCCCGCTCCGGGCGAGCGGCTGGCGTTCTCCACCGACAGCTTCGTGGTGACGCCGCATTTCTTCCCGGGCGGCGACATCGGACGCCTCGCCGTGTGCGGCACGGTGAACGACGTGGCCACGAGCGGCGCCGTGCCGCGCTACCTCAGCTGCGGCTTCGTGCTGGAGGAGGGCTTCCCCATCGAGGATCTCAAGCGCATCTGCGCCTCCATGGCGGAATGCGCGCAGGAGGCCGGCGTGCATCTGGTCACCGGCGACACGAAGGTAGTGAACCGCGGCCACGGCGACGGCGTGTACATCAACACGAGCGGCGTGGGCACCATTCCCGAAGGCGTGAACCTGGGTGGCGCGCAGTGCAAGCCGGGCGACAAAGTGCTGGTCACCGGCACGCTGGGCGATCACGGCATCACCATCATGAGCTGCCGCGAGAGCTTGAGCTTCTCGGCCGACCTGGAAAGCGACGCGGCCCCGCTTAACCACCTCATCGCCGAGGTGTTGGCGGCGGCGCCGAACACGCGCTGCTTCCGCGACCCGACGCGCGGCGGCCTGGCCTCCACGCTGAACGAGCTGGCTGCCCAGTCGAACACGGACATCACGGTGGAGGAAGACGCCATCCCCGTGAAGCCGGCCGTGCAGGGCGCGTGCGAGATGCTGGGCTACGACGTGCTGCAGGTGGCGAACGAGGGCAAGATGGTGTGCGTTGTGGCGGCCGAGGAGGCCGACGCGGCGCTCGCGGCCATGCGCGCGAACCGGTACGGCGCCGATGCGGCCATCATCGGCGAAGTGTCGGCCGCCCGTCCCGAGCGCGGCTCCAAGGTGTTCCTGCGCACGGCGTTCGGCGGCACGCGCATCCTCGACATGCTGGTGGGCGAGCAATTGCCGCGCATTTGCTAGAAGCTCTCCATGCAGCACCCTCATGCGTATGGAAGAGAGCGCTGACATGCGCAAAGGCCTTCGATAGCGCCTTTCGGGGCATGAAAGCGGCGGCGCTTTCGATAGAGAATTTGCCGCCGCACCCTGAGAAATTCGCCATTTCTTCTTGCATTTGCGGACAACAATGGTATCTTGCGGGCATAAAGTTTTTGGGGAAGTGACCCGACGCATCCCGTCGGAATGCTTTAGACGAGAAGGAGTTAACTATGTCTCACCCGGTTATCGAAGCCGATGAGTGCATCGGTTGCGGCATCTGCGTCGATGCCTGCCCGCAGGAAGTGCTCGAAGTGGTCGGCGGCGTCGCTGAGGTCGTGAACGAGGACGCCTGCATCGCGTGCGGCGACTGCGTCGAGGAGTGCCCCATGGGTGCGATCCCCGAGGTCATCGAGGACTAACCTCCCGCTCAATTCGCTTTCGACAAGCGCAACGAGAACCCCTGTCTCTTTCATGAGGCGGGGGTTCTTTGCGTTCGGGAAACAAGTGCGTGGAAGCGGCGTAACGGTGCGGCGCGAGAGGAGCGCAATAGGCATTCGATAGCTATAGTTTGGGACGTTAACAAAACTTATATGACAAATTGGTAACTAACTTGACAGCATGAGACTTAGATTATATAGTCCAATTTGTCGAAGCGAGGTTGAGCTTGCGGATCGCATCTCCAAGCCGCCGCCCTTCGTCCACCGAGTGCGCCCTCAGGGCGTGCTTTGGCGCATAAACAGAAACCGACTGCTAACGACTTACTTAGGTAACAACTCCAACAGAGAGGAAGCAGGATAATGAGCAAGATTCTTGGTATCGACTTGGGCACGACGAACTCCGCCATGGCCGTCATGGAGGGCTCCGAGCCCGAAATCCTCGTGAACGCCGAGGGCGACCGCACCACTCCGTCTGTCGAGGGCTTCCGCAAGGACGGCGAGCGCGTCGTGGGCAAGGCCGCGAAGAACCAGGCCGTCACGAACCCCGAGAACACCGTGTCGTCCGTGAAGCGCTTCATCGGCCGCTCCTACGACGAGACGCCGGAAGAGCGCAAGACCGTCAGCTACAAGCTGCAGAAGGGCAAGGACGGCCGCGCGGTCGTCGACATCGACGGCAAGGACTACACGCCGGAGGAAATCTCCGCCATGGTGCTGCAGAAGCTGAAGAACGACGCCGAGAAGCAGCTGGGCTCCCCGGTGACGCAGGCCGTCATCACGGTGCCCGCGTACTTCAACGACGCGCAGCGCCAGGCCACGAAGGACGCCGGCAAGATCGCGGGTCTCGAAGTGCTCCGCATTATCAACGAGCCCACGGCCGCCGCGCTGGCCTACGGCCTCGACAAGACCAACAAGGATGAGAAGATCCTCGTCTTCGACCTGGGCGGCGGTACGTTCGACGTGTCCATCCTGGAGCTGGGCGATGGCGTGTTCGAGGTTGCGTCCACCGCGGGCGACAACCACCTGGGCGGCGACGACTGGGACCAGCGCATCATCGACTGGATGGCTGACAAGTTCCAGGCCGAGAACGGCATCGACCTGCGCCAGGACAAGATGGCTCTGCAGCGTTTGAAGGAAGCCGCCGAGAAGGCGAAGATGGAGCTGTCCTCCACCACGCAGGCGAATATCAACCTGCCCTTCATCACGGCCGACGCCTCCGGTCCGAAGCACCTCGACTACACGCTGACGCGCGCCGAGTTCGAGCGCATCACGAAGGACCTGCTGGATCGCGTGAAGAAGCCGGTCGAGCAGGCGCTCAAGGACGCCGGCCTCAAGACGGGCGACATCGACGAGGTCATCCTCGTGGGCGGCTCTACCCGTATGCCCGCCGTGCAGGACCTCGTGAAGAAGCTCACCGGCAAGGAGCCGAACATGTCCGTGAACCCGGACGAGGTCGTGGCCATGGGTGCGGCGGTCCAGGGCGGCGTGCTGGCCGGCGACGTCGAGGGCATCCTGCTGCTCGACGTGACCCCGCTGTCGCTGGGCGTGGAGACGATGGGCGGCGTCATGACGAAGATGATCGAGCGCAACACCACCATCCCCACCCGCAAGACCGAGATCTACTCCACCGCGTCCGACAACCAGACGTCGGTCGAGGTGCACGTGCTGCAGGGCGAGCGCCAGATGGCTTCCGACAACAAGACGCTGGGCAAGTTCCAGCTCACCGGCATCCCGGCTGCGCGCCGCGGCGTGCCGCAGATCGAGGTCACTTTCGACATCGACGCCAACGGCATCGTGAACGTGTCGGCGAAGGACCTGGGCACCGGCAAGCAGCAGCAGATCACCATCTCCGGCTCCACCGCGCTGAACGACGACGAGGTCGAGCGCATGGTGAAGGACGCCGAAGCCCATGCCGAGGAAGACGCTAAGCGCAAGGAAGAGATCGAGGTTCGCAACAACGCCGACGCGTTGGTGAACGCCACCGAGCAGACGCTCCAGGAAGTGGGCGACAAGGCTCCGGCCGACGTGAAGTCCGCCGCCGAGGAGGCCATCGCCGAGGCGAAGCAGGCGCTCGAGGGCTCCGACATGGACGCCATCAAGGCCGCGACCGAGAAGATGCAGCAGGCGGGCTACAAGCTGGCCGAGGTCGTGTACTCCACGCAGGGCCCGGACGCCGCTTCGCAGGCCGCTGCCGCCGAGTCCACCCCGGCCGATGACACCATCGAAGCCGACTACGAGGTCGTCGAGGACGACGACAAGAAGGAGGGGAAGTAATCGCTATGGCCCAGCCCAACCAGCCCACGCCCGAGCGCGCGGCTCAAGGCGCAGGCAAGAGCATTCCCATCGAAGACGACCGTCCTGCGGATGCGAAAGCCCAGCCGCAGGCCCAGCCCGCCGACGCGAGCGGCAGCAAGGAAACCCCCTCTTCCGACGCTGCCGCCGCGGAAGCGGCGCCGCAAGGCGAGGCGATCGAGGCCGAGGTCATCGAAGACGCCGGCCCTTCGGCTGACGAGCAGGTGGCTCAGGCCAAGGCGGAGGCCCAGGATTGGCAGGACAAGTACCTGCGCCTGCACGCCGAGTGGGACACGTATCGCCGCCGCACCACCGAGCAGCGCGAGGTCGAGAAGGCGCGCGCGACGGAGAAGCTGGTCACCAGCCTGCTGCCCGTCATCGACGACTTCGAGCGCACCATCGACTACGCGACGAAGAACGGCGAAGGCGGCCTGTTCGACGGCGTAAAGGCCGTGCATGCGAAGCTCGTCGACGTGCTGAAGAAGGACGGCGTCGAGGTCATCGACCCGGCCGGCGAAGCGTTCGACGCGCTGGAGGCGCAAGCGGTGGCCACGGTGGACGATGCCAGCGTGCCCGACGAGACGGTGTCCGAGGTATACCAACGAGGTTACAAGATGGGAACGAAAGTTCTCAGGCCTGCAATGGTAACCGTCACCTCCGGCGGTCCCAAACGGGAGAAACCGCAGGAAGACGCGGAAAAGTAAAAGCAAACGACCATGAGCGGGCAAGGCCAAGAGGCTGCCCGCTTTTGGTTTGACAACGAAAAAGTCAGGCTTTCGGTGGTGAGTCGGATTGGCGTGAAGGTTCTGCGTTCGTGAGCTAAGCGGCCTGGTGGGCCGTGTGCGAACGGGCGCAGATTCTGAGCGCCAAGCCGGCCGCCACCGGAAGCCGTCAGGTTGATAAAGGAGGTGGAGCGCAGTATGGCGGCGACTCCTGATTACTACAAGACGCTGGGCGTTCCACGCACGGCGACGGCCGACGAGATCAAGAAGGCCTTTCGCAAGCTCGCACGCACCCATCACCCCGACGCCGGCGGCGACGAGGCGAAGTTCAAAGAGCTGAACGAAGCGTACGAGGTGCTGTCGGACGACAAGAAACGCAAGCTCTACGACCAGTACGGCACGGCGAACGAGAACCAGATCCCCCAGGGCTGGGGCGGCGGCTCGGTCAACGTCGAGGACATCTTCGGCGGCGCGGGCGGCGGCTTCGGCAGCTGGGCCGACATCCTGGAAAGCATCCGCCACGGCGAAGGCGCGTTCGGAACGGACTGGGACTTCAACGATATGTCCGGTTTCGGGGGCGGCCGCCAGCCGCGTCCGCGCAAGGGCCAGGACATGAACGTCACCCTCAACGTGACGTTCGACGAGGCCTTCAAAGGCGCCGAGAAGCGCGTGACCGTGCGTGTCCCCGGTCGCGGCGAGTCCGAGACGCTCACCGTGAAGATCCCGGCGGGCGCCGTGGACGGCGGGCGCCTGCGCTTCAAGGGCAAGGGCGGCCCGGGCGAGAACGGCGGTGCTGCAGGCGACCTGCTGATCACCACCAAGATCGATCCGCATCCGTACTACACTCGTAAAGGCGCCGACGTGCTGATGGACGTGCCCGTGAGCGTGGCGGAAGCTGCACTGGGCGCCAGCGTGGTGGTTCCCGCGCCCGACGGCACGAAGGTGCGCGTGCGCGTGCCGAAGGGCACGCAGGACGACACCGTGCTGTCGGTGAGGGGCAAAGGCGCCCCCAAGGTGAAGGGCGACGGCTCGGGCGACCTTAAGATCACCGTGAAGGTGGTCGTGCCCAAGGAGATGAACGAAGGCCAGAAGAAGGCCATGGAAGATTATTTAGCGGCTACGACCGATGATGTGAGGAGCTGGTGATGAGCGACCGAACCGACCGCAACCGCCCGCTGTACATGATCAGCGTGGCCGCGCAGCTGGCGGGCGTTCACCCGCAAACGCTGCGAGCATATGAACAGAAGGGGCTCGTATCGCCCCAGCGCACGAGCGGCAACACCCGCATGTACTCGCCGGCCGACATCGAGCGGCTCGAGCTGATCAACGAGCTGACGAGCGAGGGCATCAACCTGGCGGGCGTCATCCGCATTCTCGACCTCCAGGGCCGCCTGGAGGAGCGCGACACCGAGCTGGACGACCTGCACAAGCGCGTGCGCCGTCTGGCCGATCGCGTGCACGAGCTTGAAACGCGCGAAAGCGTGAACGCCCTCGTGCGCGTATCCGACTTACCGACTGCTTTGCGGCAGCTGCCCTAAGCGAAGGAGGAACGTTGTATGAACATGGGTAACCTGAACAAGCTAGCCCTGACCGCTCAGGAAGCGCTGCAACAGACGATTGTCATCGCTTCCGAGAACGAGTCATCGCAGGCAGAGCCCATTCACATGTTGAAGGCTCTGCTGGAATCGAAAGAGAACAACCTGTCCGCTATCATCAAGCGCATCGGTGCCGAGCCGTTCCAGCTGCAGGCCAACGTGGATGCCGAGATCCAGCGCATGCCGAAGGTCAGCGGGAACCCCGGCATGATGAGCGGCGTGCCTGGCCCGGCCCTGATGAACCTCATCGACAACGCCGTCAAGATCGCCGAGAAGCTGGGCGACAGCTACGCCACCAGCGAGCATCTGCTGATCGCGCTGTCCGAGGAGAAGGGCGCCGCGGGCAAGATCCTCACTACGGCCGGCGTCACGCGCAAGAGCATTGAGGCTGCCTACGAGGAGCTGCGCGGCGACACGCGCGTCACCGACCAGCAGAACAAAGTGCAGTTCGAGGCGCTGGAGCAGTACGGCCAGAACCTCACGCAGAAGGCGCGCGAAGGCAAGCTCGACCCGGTCATCGGCCGCGCCGAGGAGATCCGCCGCACCATCCAGGTGCTGTCGCGCCGCACGAAGAACAACCCCGTGCTCATCGGCGAGCCGGGCACCGGCAAGACGGCCATCGTCGAGGGCCTGGCTCAGCGCATCGTGGCCGGCGACGTGCCCTCTTCGCTGAAGGACCGCGACCTCGTGGCGCTCGACCTGGGCGCGATGGTGGCCGGCGCGAAGTATCGCGGCGAGTTCGAGGACCGCTTGAAGGCCGTGCTGCGCGAGGTGAAGCAGAGCGAAGGACGCATCATCCTGTTCATCGACGAGCTGCACACCATCGTGGGCGCCGGCTCCACGGGCGACAGCTCCATGGACGCGGGCAACATGCTGAAGCCCGCGCTGGCCCGCGGCGAGCTGCATGCCATCGGCGCCACCACGCTGGACGAGTACCGCAAGTACATCGAGAAGGACGCCGCGCTCGAGCGCCGCTTCCAGCCCGTGCTGGTCACCGAGCCCACGGTGGAGGACACCATCGCCATCCTGCGCGGTTTGAAGGAGAAGTACGAGATCCACCACGGCGTGCGCATCACCGACGCCGCCATCGTGGCGGCGGCCGAGCTGTCGAACCGCTACATCTCCGACCGCTTCCTTCCCGACAAGGCCATCGACCTCATGGACGAGGCCGCCAGCCGCCTGCGCATCGAGATCGACTCGATGCCCGAGGAGGTGGACGCCGCCGAGCGCAAGCTCACCCAGATGCAGATCGAGGAGCAGGCGCTCATGAAGGAGAGCGACCAGGCCTCGCAAGAGCGCCTGGAAGCGCTGCGCCGCGAGATCGCCACGGCTCAGGAGGACCTCGACAAGCGCAAGGCCGAGTGGCAGAACGAGAAGGACGCCATCGAGCACGTGCAGAACCTCAAGAGCGACCTCGAGGGCGCGCAGCTTGAAGAGGAGCGCGCCACCCGCGAGGGCGACCTGGTGAAGGCCTCCGAGATCCGCTACGCGCGCATTCCCGCGCTGCAGCAGCAGCTGCATGCGGCCGAGGAAGAGCTGAACGTGAAGCAGCAGGACGGCGCCATCCTCAAGGAGGAGGTGTCGGACGACGAGATCGCCGAGGTCGTTTCCACGTGGACGGGCATTCCCGTGCAGAAGATGATGCAGGGCGAGATGGCCAAGCTGGTCGACCTGGAGGACAAGCTGCACGAGCGCGTGGTGGGCCAGGACGAGGCCGTGTCCTCGGTGGCCGGCGCCATCCGCCGCAACCGCGCCGGGTTGTCCGACCCGAACCGTCCCATCGGCTCGTTTTTGTTCCTGGGCCCCACGGGCGTGGGCAAGACCGAGCTGGCGAAGGCGCTGGCCGAGTACCTGTTCGACAGCGAGAAGGCCATGGTGCGCATCGACATGTCCGAGTACATGGAGAAGTTCTCGGTGCAGCGCCTGATCGGCGCGCCTCCGGGGTACGTGGGTTATGACGAGGGCGGCCAGCTGACCGAGGCCGTGCGCCGCAAGCCTTATTCGGTGATCCTGCTCGACGAGATCGAGAAGGCGCACCCGGACGTGTTCAACATCCTGTTGCAGGTGCTGGACGACGGCCGCCTGACCGACGGCCAGGGCCGCGTGGTGTCGTTCAAGAACGCCATCATCATCATGACGTCGAACGTGGGATCGCAGTTCATCCGCGAGTTCGCCGAGCACGGCGACGAGAAGGCTATGAAGCAGGCCATCGACGGCGCCCTGCGCGCGACGTTCCGCCCCGAGTTCATCAACCGCATCGATGACGTGGTGGTGTTCAACGCGCTGAACATGACGAACATCGAGCCTATCGTCGATTTGCAGCTGGAAGAAGTGCGCGACCGTCTGGCCGACCGCCGCATCACGCTCGACGTGACGCCGGCGGCGATGGAGCACCTGTCCATCGACGGCTACGATCCCATCTTCGGAGCGCGTCCGTTGAAGCGCCTCATCCAAAAGGAGATCGTCGACCGCATCGCCCAGAAGGTGGTGGAAGGCAAGCTGCGCGATCGCAGCCATGTGCTGATCAGCATCGACCAGGACGGCAACTACGAATGCACCGTGGAAGAGCCCCTGGAGCTGGACGCCATGCCCCTCGACGACCTGCTGACCGAAGGCGATAAGTAAGTCGTCTGGACAGAACGAGCGCGGCTTCCCGCAAGGTCGCAACACGTAAACGGCCCGGCATTTGCCGGGCCGTTTACGTGTTGCGGCGCCGATCCGTCGGCTCCGCGCCCCGTTTCACCGCCCCGTCCGCAGGAGTGTTTCACTTGGAACAACCCAGGCGGTTGCGGAGGGTTGCTAGTTCGCTACAGGAACTCGCCCTTGCGGATGACGCATTCGTCGTCGAGGTAGAGGGTGGGGTTGAGGATGATGCCGTCGAGGTGGCAGTCCGCTTTGGTGATGCCGCCGAACGAGGTGTTCGTGCCGAAGGCGATGTGGACGGTGCCGTAGAGCTTCTCGTCTTCGAGGATGATGCCGCACAGCTTCGCGGCCTCGTTCGTGCCGATGCCCAGCTCGGCGATGGTGCCGTTTTCGGGCTGTTCGAACAGCACGCTCAGGCGTTCGGCGTAGGGGCCCTGCGCGTCGGCGCCCTCGATGCGCGTGAGGCGTCCGTTCTCGATGGTGACCGTCATCGGCTCGGTCAGCGTGCCGATGCCCACCATCGAGCCGTCGATGACGGCCGTCCCGTTCGCCCCGTCTTCGAGCGGTGCGATGTACGCCTCGCCCGAGGGGAAGTTGCCGCTGGCACCCGGCTCGCGGTACACGCCGGGGCTGGCCACGCCGTCGCGCCCTGTCAGCGCAAGTTCCAGCACATGGCCATCCTTCTCGATGCGCGCATGCTTCGCGTGCGTCAGGCGCTCGGTGAGTTGGCGGGTGCGTCGCTCCACCTGGTCGTAGTCGGCGCAGGCGGCGCCGTCGCGCAGCATGTCCATGGTAATGCCGGGCATGGTGACCACGCGCGTGCCCGCCGCTGCTGCCTTGATGCGCGCGTTCGTGTGCGTGATGGACTTCGCCGTGGGGCACAGTGCGACGTCGGCCGCCTTCATAGCCGCCGCTACCGGCGCGGGCGGTTCCTCGCCGGCTACCGAGCCTTCGGGCATCTGCATGATGAGAGCCCGATGATCCATGGCGCGTGCCGCTTCGTAGAACAGCTCGCCCACCTCGCGGGTGGGGTCATCGGTGACGACCAGCAGCGTCTCGCCTGGCTGAAGCGCAAGATTCGTTTCGATAATGGTGCGTGCACGTTGCTGTAGATCCATAGGATAACCTTTCAAGTCATGAAATGTTTCACGTGAAACATTCGTGCCTTCGGCGCTTCGCTCGGGATGACGACCCGCGTACTGTGTTCGGGATGGCGAACAGCGCTTACGCCTCCGGATCCTCGGCGGGCAAGGCGCCCATGCCTTGCAGGTGGGTCATGCTTCCGTAGCGTTCGACGAAACGGGCGTACTCGTCTTCGTCGTAGAACGCGCACTTGCCTTCGCCGAACGCCTTCGCCGCCTCGATCATGAACGACCCCGCCTCGTCCAGGTCGGTCAGGTGGGTGGCTCCGGTCGCGCAGCCGGGTACGGCCGTCTCGGTGGTGATGGCCACGCCCACGACAGGCGCGTCGGTGGCGGTGCACGGCTGCAGGATGGAGTTCAGGTGGTACAGCCCGTTGCCGTACGGCGTGATGTCGGCCATGGACAGCGGATATGTGCGCGCGCGACGCCCGGTGGCGATTTCCACCAGCGACACGAGGTCTTCGCTGACGCGCATGATGCAGCCCTGCTTCACCGTGGGAGAGATCATGAAGCCGCGTTCGTTCATGATGCGGTTGCCCTTCGTCGTATCAACCACCAGCACGGCGTCCAGCTGCGTGCCGCCCACCTCCTCGCGGTTCACGTCGGCCGTGGCCACGGGCGATCCCATGAACGCCACCGGCTCGTGCGGGAACGTAGGCGCGTGCGGGCACACGTGCGTGGAGACGAACACGTCGCCCGGCAGCACGTCGCCGCGCGCGTGCATCGACAGCAGCTTCGCCGCGCAGGCCAGCGCGGTCAATGCGCCGTCGCCGTCCGACACGAAGCCGATGCGCTCGGGTCGCGCGCCCAAGCCGCCCAAGCGTCCCAGCAAGCCGATGGTGGGCGCCTCGCCGCCGGCGGCGCGCCCGCGCGAACCGGGGATGCGCACGCGCACCATATCGGTGGAGCCCTTCGGCCCCTCCAGCACGTACGTTTCGGCATCGCACGCGGGGTCGATGCCGCGCAGGTACTCCACCACGCCCGCTCCGCTTGCAGCGGGCGAGTCCAACAGGTCGTAGAGTTCGATCAACTGTTTGAAAATCATGGGGTGCTCCCTTTTCTTGTCGATGGTTGGGGCGAACACGATGTCCGTTATCGGGGATGCGTCAACCTATATCGTTTTTTCCTGCTGCTACCTGGCTCCGTCGCTTCGAGCGATCCCTGGCGAATCAAGTTATTGATGTGTTTAAGAACGGTTCCGCGCGATAAGCGCGATGCCTCTTCCACTTCTTTTGCGCTGACGGTCTCGTGCTCGGTGGCCATGGCGAGGATGGCGTTCTCGATGTTCTCGTTCGAGTAATCGTGTTGTTCGCTGAGGGTCAGGCGCCTTTTGCAGAACGTGAGCGAGAACGATCCGGGCCGATCATGAGGTTTTGGCGGCTCCATGTATGCGGCCGCCAATTGCGATGCTATTTCCACGTACCCGGATCCTTTGTTTTCCACGACATAGCGCACTTTGCCGGGTGCTTGAGGGTACGGGGTGCTTCCGAGTATCTTGGATAGAAACTCGTTTCGGCTTGAGGACAGCCCAAGTGTTCCTAACGTGTCGACAGTTACGCTTCCGTACAGGCCGCCCGGATTGAGAATCTCAAGCCGATCTGCGTACAAATTGACCTGCACTTGGGATCCCCAGGCTTCCGGAGAGTAATCGCGATGCATGAGGGCGTTCGCGACGGCCTCCCGCACGGCCTCTTGAGGGTAGTCGGGTACGTCTTCGCGAAACGCTCCTTCAAAAAACGAACCGGTTCGCATGTTCTTCGCAACGGCGGAAACCGCTTCCGCGATCATGACGGGAATAGGCCCTACGAAATCGTTCGAGTCGAGGAACCGCTGGCCGGTTTCCTGCAATGTTGCTTTGGTTGTGCCTGGATATGCGGCGAACGACACCGTAAGGCGCGGAAAGTACTTCTGCGGATAGAATCCGAGGGCGAGCAACCCGGCAAGTGTCGGTCGCAGAACCCCGTTTTCGTCCTCGTCCAGTACGCGCAAGGCTTTCAGGATGTCCTGTTTCCCAAGTTTCTCGAAAATGCGAGGATGCAGGAATCGCTCGCGTTCCACGAGCGAGTCGACCAGCGTCTTGTCCAGGTCGTCCTCGGTTGCCCCTTCGACGATGCGCGCATCATGACGCGGCTGAGAGTGCTCCTCGATCAAGCGGTCGATTTCGTAATGGCTTAGCTTTCTATCGCCATCTCCAGTTCGTATAAAGGAGCCTTCGTAGGTTCCTCTCGTCGTCACATGGCAAGGTTTGTCGCGAGGGGGAAGCTCGGGAATCGAAGCGACGAGTACGGGCGCTTCCTCAAACGTCTCGATGCTTATGATCGGTCGGATCGCGGGGGTAAGCTTCGTGGAGCATGCTTCGGCCAGGGCATCTTGCGCGCGCTTGGGGTCAAATCCGGGCGCGGGCTTGAATCCCTCCTCCTCGGAAAGGCCCAACACGATGATGCCTCCCGAGCCGTTTGAAAAGGCAGAGACGGATTCGGCAAGGTCTTTCGGGAGCTTGCCGACTGCGCTCTTCACTTCGCACGATTGAAGATCGGTGCCTGCTGCGCGCATGCGCTCGACGGTTTCAGCAAGGTCGAACGAATGAACGTCTTCCTTCATCGAGTCCGTACCTCCTGGTTTGCTCGCAATTGCTTGCAACAAGTATGAAAGCAATGAAAGCATTTTGCAAGGATGAAAGCAAAAATGAAAGCAATGAAAACATCTTGCGAGGACAAAAGCCCTTACGGGATGCTCTTGCTCATGCAGCGAGCGGCAAACGTGCGGCATTTCGGTGCATCGCCGTTTCGGCATTCCAGTCGCAAGGGCAGTCCAGTACAATCCAACGTATAGATTGTTCAAGCAGCGGCATATGGAGAAAGGTTCCATTCCATCATGAGAAGGAAAATCGGCATCAAAGAGATCGAGGACATGGCGCTTGGCGCGACGGTTCTCGGCGCCGGCGGGGGCGGCGACCCGTACGTCGGCAAGCTCATGGCCATCGAGGCCATCAAGAAGTACGGCGAGGTGGAGCTCATCTCGCCCGACGAAGTTCCTGACGACGCCGTGGTGTGCGTGTCCCAGATGATGGGCGCCCCCACCATCATGGTGGAGAAGATCTGCAGCGGCCTGGAGCCCATGGCCACGTACGACGAGCTGGTGAAGGAGCTGGGCCAGGAGCCGTACGCCATCTACGCGGTGGAAGCCGGCGGCGTGAACTCCACCATCCCGTTCATCCTGGCGGCCACGCGCCGCATCCCCGTGGTGGACTGCGATCTCATGGGCCGCGCGTTCCCCGAGCTGCAGATGACCACGCTGGGCATCAACGGCGTGAAGGGACAGCCCGCCGTCATGGCCGATGAGAAGGGCAACACGGTCACGGTGCGCGCGATCGACGACAAGTGGCTCGAGCGCATCTCGCGCCAGGCCACGTCGGTGATGGGCGGTTACACCATCCTGGCGTCGTATCCGTGCACGGGGCGCCAGCTCAAGGACTACTGCATCCCCGACACGCCTACGCTGTGCGAGGAGATCGGCCGCACGCTGCGCGAGGCGCGCGAGCAGCATGCCGACCCCATCGAGGCCGTGCTGAACGTGACGAACGGGTTTCGCCTGTTCCGCGGCAAAGTGGTGGACGTCGAGCGCAAGACCGACGGCATGTTCGTGCGCGGTCGCGCCGTGGTGGACGGGCTCGACCAGGACAAGGGCAGTCAGCTTATCATCGAGTTCCAGAACGAGAACCTCATCGCGCTGCGCGACGGCCAGCCGGTGACCACGTCGCCCGACCTCATCATGTCGCTGGACATGGAGTCCGGCTCGCCCGTGACTACCGAGGGCCTGAAGTACGGCGCTCGCATTGTGGTGGTGGGCATGCCCTGCGCGCCGCAGTGGCGCACGCCCGAGGGCCTGGCCGTGGTAGGGCCGCGCGCGTTCGGCTACGACATCGACTACGTGCCGGTTGAGCAGCGCGTCGCCGCGATGAACAACGAGGAGGTGCAGGCGTAATGGCAGATCAGAAGCGCATCTGGCGTCTGGGTATCGACGTGGGCGGCACGAACACCGACGCGGTGGTCATCGACGGCGACCTCAAGCTGGTGGCCGCGACGAAAAGCCCCACCACCGAGGACGTCATGAGCGGCATCGTGGCCGCCATGCACGAGGTGATCACCCAGATCGGTGCCGACGAGGCGCGCAACATCGGGTTCGCCATGCTGGGCACCACGCATTGCACGAACGCCATCGTCGAGCGCAAGCGCCTGAACAAGGTGGCCGCGCTGCGCGTGGGCGCTCCGGCCACGACGGCCATCAGCTGCATGGCTGACTGGCCCGACGAGCTGAAGAACGCCATGCGCGTGCGCGACTTCCTCGTGCACGGCGGCAACGAGTTCGACGGTCGCGAGATCAGCGCGCTGTCGGAAGACGAGATCCGCGAGGTCGCGCGCGTCGTGCGCGAAGAGGGCTTCGAGTCCGTGGCCGTGACCAGCGTGTTCTCGCCGGTGTCCGACGCGCACGAGAAGCGCGCCGCCGCCGTTCTGCGCGAGGAGCTGGGCGAGGGCTTCCCCATCACGCTGTCGTCGGAGATCGGGTCGCTCGGCTTCCTCGAGCGCGAGAACGCGTCCATCCTGAACGCGGCGCTGTACGACGTGGCGCGCACGACGGCCGACAGCTTCGAGGCGGCGCTCGCGTCTGAGGGCCTCGCCGATGTGGCTGTGTACCTGGGCCAGAACGACGGCACGCTCATGAGCGTGGACTACGCGAAGCGTTACCCCATCTTCACCATCGCGTGCGGGCCTACGAACTCCATCCGCGGCGCGTCGTTCTTGACGCAGGAGAAGGACGCCGTGGTCGTCGACATCGGCGGCACCACCACCGACGTGGGCGTGCTGGCGCACGGCTTCCCGCGCGAGAGCATGGTGGCCGTGGAAATCGGCGACGTGCGCACGAACTTCCGCATGCCCGACCTGGTGTCGGTGGGCCTCGGCGGCGGCTCGCTCGTGCGCCAGCTGGAGGACGGCAGCGTGACGGTGGGCCCCGACAGCGTGGGCTACCTGGTCACGAAGAAGGCGCGGTGCTTCGGCGGCGACACGCTGACTGCGACCGATATCGTGGTGGCGAAGGGCCTGGCCGAGGGCGTGGGCGATCCGACGCTGGTGGCCGACCTCGAGCCGGCGCTCGTGGACGCGGCCTATGCCGAGATCACGCGCATCATCGAGGACGCGGTGGACGCGATGAAGACTTCGGCCGGCGACGTGACGGTGATTCTCGTGGGCGGCGGCTCCATCCTGGCGCCCGACCAGCTGGAAGGCTCGGACAACGTGCTGCGCCCTGAGAACTTCGGCGTGGCGAACGCGGTGGGTTCGGCCATCGCGCAGGTGTCCGGCCAGATCGCCAAGGTGTTCTCGCTGACCGAGACGCCGCGCGAGCAGGCGCTTGCCGAGTCGAAGCAGCGTGCGTGCGACGAGGCCATCGAAGCCGGCGCCGATCCGAGCACCGTGGAAGTGGTCGACGTCGAGGACATCCCGATGGCCTATCTGGGCGATGCGCTCTGCATTCGCGTCAAAGCCGTCGGCGATCTGATGCTTTAACTGATTTTTGTCGGTTCGTCGTTGCCTTGGCTCGCGTACGCGTTGCTTGTATAATGAGGTAAGCCGCAGGGAGGGGCTAGACTCCCCACGGCTATCGGATCGCTCAGGCGGTTTGGGTTTAGTGTTTGCGCTCCTTTCCCCGATGGGTTAGGAGCGCCTCTTTTATCACCAAAATAAGCTCGATGACGCGAGAAACAAACTCCAAAAGCGCACTAGCCAGCACCATAAAATCCCAAGCGGTCACGGTCTTCACCTCCATCCATCAAAATTATGAGGGGGAGAGGCACCGCGCCGCCTTCGCTGCATCCGCGCTATATAGTATAGGCAGCTCGTCTTACGTCTCGATGGCGCGCATCACTATGGAAAGTCGCTCGAATCTCGCACAGATTCCACGCGGTTCCAATGCTATTTCTACGTACCTTGCCCGGTATTCCGACGCGTTTCTAGCGCCGGTTCAACTGAGGGCGTGCAAGGCGCTTTGATCATGAGATAATGCAGCGAAACGGTTTGAGGCGTTGAAGGAGAAACCCATGACCGAAACGAAACAAGCGGCTGGCGGCCGCACGGTGCATTTGGCACTGGTTCAGTTCGAGAGCGTGCTGTGCGATCCGGCAGCGAATACCCAAAAGGCGTGCCGGATGATCGCCGAGGCGGCTGCCGAAGGCGCCGACCTCGTGGTGTTGCCCGAGCTGTTCTCTACAGGCTACGAGCTGAACATTGTCGGCCCTCACGTGCCCGAACTGGCCGAGCCGGTAGACGGCCCCACGGTGCGTGCGCTGCAAGACGCTGCCCGCGCAGGCAACTGCTACGTGGTGGCGGGCCTCGCGCTCGCGTACGATATGGCTGGGGTCCCGTTCAACAGCTCGGTCGTCATCGATCGCCAGGGGGAGCTTCTGGGCACGTACGACAAGCAGCATCTGTGGGCGCTCGAGCGCTTCTACTTCCGCTCCGGCTGCGACTGCCCGGTGTTCGACACCGACTTCGGGCGCATCGGCGTGATGATCTGCTACGACATGGGCTTCCCCGAGGTCGCGCGCATGCTGGCGCTGCAGGGGGCTGATCTTATCCTGTGCCCCTCGGCGTGGTGCCAGGAGGATATGGACGTGTGGGACGTGAACGCGCCCGCCCGCGCGCTAGAGAACACTGCGTTCGTGGCGGCCGTGAACCGTTACGGCGTCGAGGATCAGCTGGTCATGCCGGGCCACACGAAGGTGTGCAACCCGCGCGGCCACGTGGTGGCCGAGCTGGCCGAAGAGGCCGAAGGGGTGCTGCATGTGGAGCTCGACCTGAACGAAGTGGTCGATTATCGCCAGCGCAGCCCCTACCTGCGCGACCGTCGCCCCGACCTTTACGATCTGGTGCTGCTCCCATAAAACGAAGTCCGACACAGGATCTTGCGTCTGAAGACGTCGCCGCAAAGCAAGAAGCCCCCGATGTTTCACGTGAAACATCGGGAGCTTCGCATTGCTGAGCAGGGCTTTCGCGGTGAAAACCCTCGCTTGTGCGAACAAGGTTCCTCGCTGTAGGCCCTTCGCGCCTTTCCCTTCAAGTCGCTTGCCGAAACTGGTTGTATTGCAATTGCAATACAAAATTGTTATAGTGACCTCATGATCAGCGTACGAACGGAGGCGAGCATGGACTATTTCGAAACCGATTCCAATTCGAGTGCGCCGAAGCGCGTGCCCTTGTCGCTGCGGCTTCCCGTTCAGGTGGTCGAATCTGTGGATCGGTATGCGAGCGAAAATCGGATGAGCAAGACAGATGCTTTCCTTCATTTTCTTCGCAGGGGGATGGATGCGGAGCGGGGAGAGCTTCGTTTGGATCAGCTTGTCGAAATCAAAGAGCAGCTTTCGGAGATCAAAGGCATGCTGTTGGAAAAAAGAGGCGATCGATCCGAGGAGGCTGCTTTCGTGCGCGAAGCCGTTGCTCAAGCCGCCTCGGAGTTCCCCGCAATCGAGCGCGCGTACCTGTTCGGCTCTTTCGCGAGGGGTACGTTCGGTTCGGATAGCGATGTCGACGTCCGCATCGAATACGACCATGGCATGTCCTTCAACTTGCATGATGTGTCGCAGTTCGGGAAGCGCATCGAGCAGGCTACCGGGCGCGAGGTCGACGTGGTTTCCGCTGATCGTATTAAAAAGGAGGGCTTGGCTGCGGCCATAGAGAGGGATAAGGAGCTGGTTTATGAACGCGAAGCGCGATGACTTATCTCGTCTTCAGGAGATCCACGACATAATTTTGCAGACCAAGCGTCAGCTGCGCGCGCTCGAGTTCACTCGTTCTCGATTTTGCGATCCTGACAACGACGAAGATGATCTGATCGCAGAAGGCATCATGAATCGCGTGCTGCGTGTCACTGAGGAAGTCGGGCGGCTTTCCGACGAGGTATCGCAGCGCTATGGGTTCGAAAAGCATGCAGTGCTGGGTGTGAGGAATCGTCTCGCACATGCTTACGGGGATGTCGATCGCGAGATAATATGGGCCGTCATCGAACATGATTTTGACGAGTTGCTTGCATCATGCGCTCTGTATTGCGAGGACAACGGTCTTGATCTGGAATAACGAAGAAGCCCCCGATGTTTCACGTGAAACATCGGGGGCTTTGCATTGCTGATCAGGGCTTTCGCGACAGAGAGGGGTGCTTTTCGCTTCGTCCGCCCCGCTTGCCGCCCGCCGCGTTGCGCTGCGGCGAGCCTTACAGCACTTGGTCCGTTTCCGTGAACGTAACGGTGTCCACCTTCTTCATGGAGGCGTACACCTTCATCACGATCCAGTACAGCACGCCGGCCAGGATCAGCGAGTTCAGGCCCGGAATGCCCGCGTTCATGATGCTGGTGACCTCGCCCACGGCGAAACCGGCGATCCAGCAGACGATGGCGATGGGGTTCCACTTCTCAACCTTCTCGGGCAGCTCGCCCTTGGCGCGCGAAGCGTCAAGCGTCGCGCGGCTGCGCTTCAAGATGAAGTAGTCCACCACCATGATGCCGGCGACGGGCGGGATGGCCACGCCCAGCAGCGTGAGGAAGTTAGTGAAGTAGTTGATGATGCCGATGACCGACAGCAGCGTGCCCACGATGCCGAGCGCCCACACGAGTCCGTTGCGGCTGATGGCCTTGTTGAACAGCGCGTTGATCATGGTTGCCAAGCCCAGGCTGGACGAGTACAGGTTGATGTCGTTCAGCTTCACCGTGGAGGCGACTACGATGATGACGCCGATGATGCCCGACGTGCCCATCATGATGTCGACGATATTCTCGGTGCCCATGGCGTGCGCCAGCAGCACTGCAAGCAGGTTCATGCCCAACTCGCCCACGAACGTGCCGATGAGCGTCATCCAGAACACTTGGGTGCCGTTCTTCAGGAATCGCGCGTAGTCGGGCGTGCAGATGGCGCCCGCAATGAAGCCGCCCGCCACCATGGTGGTTGCCGCGCCCAGCGACAGCGCCGGTCCCGGAGGGGCCGTGGTGAGAAGCTCGGTCAGCGAATGGTTCTGCAGGATGATGGCTGCGGCTACGATGACCACGATCACGAACAGCGGCACGAACACCGTGGCGAAGTTCGCGATGGCCTTGATGCCGAACACCACGAGCAGCGTGATGCCCAGGCCGGTGATGATGGCCCAGAAGATGTACTCGGGCGTGATTCCAGCCATGATGCCGGGCAGGATCTCCTGCGTGCCGAGGAAATCTGTGAACGGGACGATTTCAGCCATGCCCTGGCCAAACACCGCGTTCTGCACGCCGAACCAGCCCACCATGGAGATAGCCACCACGCCGCCGAACAGGGCGGATCCTACCTTGCCGAACCCGGTCCAGCGGGACAGCAGGCTGGTGGACAAGCCTTCGCGCGCGGCCGCCGTGCCCAGCGCCCAGCTGACCACCTGAAGCAGCACCGAGCCGAGCATGGTTGCTAGGAAGGCATCCCAGAACGTCAGGCCGTAGCCTAGTGCCGCGCCCAACATGAGCTGGGATACGCAGCAGATCGCGCCGATCCTGATGAAAAGAATCCGCCAAAATGGCTGTTTCGCTTCATCAGGAACGCGCGACAGCGAGTAATCGATGTCGTTTTCAGGAGCCATGATCGTACCTTTCTCGTTCCTCTTCGCGTTTTTTGATCGAATGATCAAAGAATGGTGGGATTATACCTTGCTCATGCGTGCTTCGATAGCTACGCGTGTAAACTTTATTATGGAGAGCGTCGAACGGCCTTCCTGCGAGCCTCGCGGCGCCCAAGTCATCATCATTGTGTCTGTTGCCGCGCCGGGCGTATCGCACAGCGGCCATTTGTACTAGAATACCCGCATGCGCAAAAGGAACAAGGACATCCGACAGGCCATCGAGACGCCGCTGCTGGGTTACAGCGTGGTGCTGCTGTCGCTGTCGTGCTTCCTGTTGCTGCTGTGGGCGCTTATCATCTTGGTAAGGATCGTGCTGGGTTGATCGACATCGAAACACTCGCCCGTTTGCGCGGTTCGAGGCAAAGGTAGACGCAGAATGTGGCAACGGTTCACATTGTACGACGTTCGGGTCATCGGCCATTATCTCGGCGTGCTCGTTCTCTTCTCCAGCCTTGCTCTGCTGGTGCCGTTCGTCACGGCTCTTGCGTGCGCTGAGTGGACTCCTGCGACGCACTATCTGCTGACCATCGGCATTGCGCTTATCGTCGGATCGGCGCTGCGGTTCCTGCGCATCGATCCGGGTCGGCTCAATCGCCAGCAGGCGCTCGCCGTTACCGGGTTCGCGTGGATCGTGCTCGCGTTCGTGGCGGCGGTGCCGCTGTACCTGTCGGGCCATTACCTCAGCTACCTCGATGCCCTGTTCGACGGCGTGTCGGGTCTGACCACCACGGGCGCAAGCGTCATCGTCGATCTCGATCACCTGTCGAACGCCGACAACATGTGGCGTTTCATGATGCACCTGTTGGGCGGTTTCGGTCTTATCGTGGTGGCGTTGTCGTTCGGTCTGTTCGGCAAACGCGCTGGAGCCAGCCTGTACATGTCCGAGGGTCGTAGCGAACATGTGGTGCCCAACGTTGTGCAGACCACGCAGTTCATCGCGAAGATCGGCATGGGCATGATCTTTGTCGCCACGGTGATTCTCACGGCCATGTGCCTGTTCCTCGGCATGGAACCGCTGCGCGCGTTCCTGCAATCGCTGTGGTTGGCCATCTCGGGTTTCACTACGGGCGGCTTTGCCCCTATGAGCCAGAGCGTCATGTACTATCATTGGTTCCCGCTCGAGATCGTGCTCATGTTGCTTATGTTGCTGGGCTCCATCAACTTCGTTCTGCACTCCGAAATGTGGAAAGGGCACGTGGAGGTTTTCTTCCGCGATCTGGAAATCCGCACGATGGTGCTGTGGTTGGCCGTGATGACATGCGTGCTGGCAGCCTCGCTCAGCGCAAGCCCCGAGTTTTCCAGTCTGCCTGCCATGTTGCGACGCGGGCTGTTCATGGTGATATCGGCGTTCTCCACCACCGGCTTCCAGAACATCACCACCAACGAGCTGACAACCGCGCTGTCGTCGGGCGCCTTCTTCGTGCTGGCCATCCTCATGGCCGTGGGCGGCAGCGGCGGATCCACTTCGGGCGGCTTGAAGTTCAGCCGCATGGGCATCATCATGAAGTCCATCGTCGCTACCATCAAGGAGGCGCTCGCGCCCGATTCGGCGCGCGTCGTGGTGTCGTACAACCATGTGGGCCGGCGCATTCTTTCGCCGGAAGTCGTGAAGGAGGCCATGACGGTGTTCGTGCTGTACGTGGCCACGTACGCGGTGGGCACGCTGGTGGGCATCGCGCATGGCTACGAGGCGCCGCAGGCCATTTTCGAATCGGTGGCCATGGCCAGCAACGGCGGCGTGTCGTCGGGGCTTGCCGCTCCGAGCATGTCTCCGTCGTTGGAGCTCTTCTACATCGCGCAGATGTGGGCAGGTCGTCTGGAATTCGTCACCCTGTTGGCTCTGGTGGCGGAGATTATCGTGTCGCTCAATCCGAAAAGGCGGGTGTTGAAGTCATGAGGTGGGGAACCCGTCAACCGCTGCCGCTGCCGATTGCGTTCGTGCGTTTCGTCGCGGTGCTGGCCGTGCTGCTTGCGGCGGTGTTTGCGCTGCCGGCTGCCGCGCATGCCGATGAGCCTGCCGAGGGCGACAATGCGGTGAACACGCAGCAACTGCCCGACAGCTCGTTCATCTACGACACGTCCATCGTCGACCTCAGCGGCGCCGATGCCTATTACGACAATCAGACCGTGCAGGTAACAGGCGAGGTCATCGGCGACAGCATCCGTGCCGGCGTGTCGGGGAGGCATCGGTGGATCACGCTTTCCTCTCAGGGCGATTCTGCGACGATCTCGGTGTATATGAGCAACGAATCGGCATCGAAGATCGACACGTTCGGCGAGTATGGTACTACGGGCACCATCTTGCAAGTGCGTGGCACGTTCCATCTCGTGTGCGCCGATCATGAAGGCCAGAGCGACCTTCATGCGGAGGCGGTGACCGTCATCGCGCCGGGCGAACGCCATCCCGACGAGTTCGACTTCAACGCGTTCGTTCCGGGCATTGTCGTGGTGGTCGTCGGACTGGTGATGCTGGGCGTGTTCTATTGGCTGAGGGAACGGCAGCGGTAGGCGCGCTGTTCGTGACTCGAAGGAGGGCTTTTGCAAAGAGGCCAGGTCGTCAAGCTTGATCGAGGATATCCGCTCGTGCGCACCGACGAGGGGTCGTTCGTGCGTTGCGAGCATGCCACCGCGCTGGTGAAAGGCGAGGAAGTGCGCGCCGTGATCGGCGACTTCGTCGAGGTGACCGTGCCGGAGGGCCATGACAAGGGCATCATCGAGAGTATCCTGCCGCGCACGCGCGCGTTCGTGCGCAAAGATCCCACCGAACGCGCGCTCCCGCAGGTGCTGGCTGCGAATTTCGACCGTGTGTTCGTGGCGCAACCGCTATCAGACGTGAACGTGAGGCGGCTCGAGCGAGAGCTGGTGCTGGCTTACGAGACGGGTGCGGCCGTGACCGTGGTGCTGACGAAAGCCGATCTCGCCGAAAGCGATGCCGAAGTGGCGTCGGTGCGCGATCGCGTGCGCGCGTTGGCCGGCCCCGACGTGCAGACCGTCGTCGTGTCGGCCGACGATCCTTCCAGCGTGGAAGCGGTACGCGCGCTTGTGCCGCCGAACACCACGGCCGTGCTCATCGGCAAAAGCGGCGTGGGGAAGTCGAGCCTGATCAACATGCTGGTAGGACACGAGTTGCAAGAAACAACCCCCGTGCGAGACCGCGACGGCAAGGGCCGGCACACCACGGTGAGCCGCGAGATGGTGGCCATTCCCGGCGGTGGCTTCATCATGGACATGCCGGGCGTGCGCGGACTGGGCCTGTGGGAGGCCGATGCCGGCATCGGCGCAGCGTTCGCGGATATCGAGGAGGCGGCCGAGCGCTGCCGATTCCGCGATTGCAGCCACGAGGACGAGCCGGGATGCGCCGTGCGCGCCGCCGTCGAGTCGGGCGATATCAGCGAACAGCGCTACGCATCGTACCAGGCGCTTCGCCAGGAGACGAAAGACCTGCGCGCGCGCCGCGAAGAGGCTCGCCGCATGCGCGGCGAAAAAGCCTCCGACCGGGGAAAAACGCCCAAAAAGGGCAGGCCGCGCAAGAAGCGCTGAGGTTTTCGCTCTTTGAGCAACGAGATCATAATAGCCAGATGAGCGATGCGAATGCATGTGTTTCCCCAGGTCGCTGATTCCTTGTCGCAGCTTTGCTTCGATCAGACGATTATGCTACGGTGCTTGCACGCTGCGAATTTTTCCGAACGCAGCGTAGGGGGCGCTCATGGGGAAGCATGCTTTCAGTCTGAAGACCATCTATCTTGCCGCTCTGACGGCGGTGTTCGCCGTGTCGTTTTTCGCGTTCGTCGCGTTCGATTTGTACTCGCAGCAGCGGCAGACCGAGCAGGCCATGCTGGAGGAAGCGCGCACGTTCGCGCGCGAGATGGACGCGGTGTGGCAGTTCATGGACAACTCCCAAAGCATCATCAACAATTCGTCCAGCGGCGGCTACGAGTTCAAGGGCCTGCACTGCTCGGTGGTGGGCAAGAGCGTCGGCCGGCTGTTCTCGGCGGGCAGCGACTACCACATCCGGTACACGAACTTCGACCCGCGCAGCGAGCAGGATATTCCCGACGAGTTCGAGACGAAGGCGCTCGAGGCGTTCAACGCCGATCGTTCGGTGACCGAGTACTACGGCGTGGCCCCGTTCGACGGCGAGGATCGGTTCCGCTACCTGCAAGCGCTCGAAGTGGACGACAGCTGCCTCGAATGCCACGGCGAGCCGGTCGGCGAGCTCGACATCACCGACCACGCGAAGGAAGGTTGGACGCTCGAGTCGGTCGGCGGGGCAATCAGCATCGTGATCCCCCTCGATCAGCAGCAGGCGGCCATGCGCGGCAACGTCATCCGAGACATGGCGTACTTCCTGTTGATCACCGTGTTCATCGGCTTGGTCATCTTGGTGGTGACCACTGTGTTCGTGCTGCGGCCGTTGGGCGGCATGCACGCGGCGTTCGGCGAGCTGAAACAGGGACGCTTGGGCGCGTCCGTCAGCCAGCGCTTCGCCGCGAAGGAAGTGAGGAGCCTCATCGCCGGCTTCAACGACATGGCGGGCGAGCTGCGGGGCATGTACGAGCATCTGGAATCGCAGGTGCAGGAGCGTACGGTGGACCTGCGCGAGGCGAACGCCCTGCTGGAACGCCAGCGCGACAAGCTGGAGCAGCTTAACGCCGACCTGGCGCAGGAGACGCAGTTCAAGTCCGACCTGCTAAGCATGGTGAACCACGAGCTGCGCACGCCGCTGACGTCCATCATCACGTTCGCGCAGATATCGCGCGAGGCGTGCGACCCGGCCAACGAGCACGACCGTCGCTCGTGGGAGGAGATCGAGAAGAACAGTCGCATCCTGCTCAACATGATCAACAACATGCTGGACATCGCGCGTTCGGATGCGGGCGGCATGCGCGCCACCTGCGAGCCGATGGATTTGGGCGACGTGGCGGCATCGGTGAAGGGCACCATGGCTCCGCTGGCGCGCAAGTACGAGGTGTCGTTCAGCACGAAGGTGGCGTCGGACGTGCCCTTGGTCAACGGCGACTACGAGAAGACGACGCGCATGCTGGAGAACCTGGCCAGCAACGCCATCAAGTTCACGCCCGACGGCGGCTCCATCGAGCTGCGCGTGGCGTACGACGCCGAGGCGCGCGTGGTGACGTTGTCGATGGTGGACGACGGCATCGGCATCGCGCCCGAGGACCAGGCGCGCATCTTCGAGCGGTTCGTGCAGGTGGACAGCACGTCCACGCGTAAGTACAACGGCAGCGGCCTCGGTTTGGCACTGGTGCGCGAATACGGCGACATGCAAGGGTTCGCCGTGTCGGTGGAAAGCGAGCTCGGTCGCGGCAGCAGGTTCGTCATCACGATTCCCGCGAGCGCGATCGTGGGCGAGATAGAGGGGGAGGACGATGTATAAGGTCATGGTCATCGACGACGAGGACAACCTGCGGCAAGCGCTCGAGCAGCTGCTGGTGTCGAACGGCTACGCGTTCTGCGGCGCTAGGGATGCGGAAAGCGGGCTGGAGCTGCTGGCCAGCGAGCATCCCGATTTGCTGCTGCTGGACGTGATGCTGCCGGGCACGAACGGCTTCGATCTCTGCGCGCGCATCCGCGAGCAGGGCCGCCGCATCCCGGTGATCTTCCTGTCTGCGAAGTGCGACATCGTGGACAAGAGCATCGGCTTCCGCGCCGGCGGCGACGACTACGTGACGAAGCCGTTCGATTCCACCGAGCTGCTGCTGCGCATCGAGGCGAACATCCGTCGCCACAAGGACACCATCGATTTCGCCCGCTGCCGCAACCGCGAGGGCGTGGCGCGCATCGGCGAGCTGGAGGTGCGGTTCGGCGAATACGAGGTGCGCGTGAAGGGGCGCCCGGTGGCGCTGACCACGAAGGAGTTCGAGATCGTGGCGTTTCTGGCCGCGCATCCGGGCAAGGTGTTCACGCGCAGCCAGATCCAGGAGTACATCTGGGGCGAGTCGGATGCCGACTGCAAGCCCACGAACAACATCACCGTGTTCGTCCGCAAGATTCGCGAGAAGATCGAGGAGAACCCCTCGGAGCCCAAGTACCTGCTCACCGTCCAGCGGGTAGGCTACAAGATGGCCGACACCTTGGAGTAGGCGGCATGCGCTGTCCGCAGAGCGGTGCTTCCTCGGACACGTTTGTCTGGCGAGTGTGCGAACGACCGGCCGTGTCGGCAGATCGCCGCATTCTGGCAGGAATCGACGGGATTCCGTTCTGCGAGGGTGCAAAATGCGACTCCCGACTGCCGCTGGACGAGCTGCCTTTGCATTGCGCCAGTTCAGCTCGTTGCCATCGAATCGGGTTCGGATGATCGGAGGAGATGGCGACAGAATCCCGTCGATTTCTGCCAGAATGCGGCGTAGCGACGCGGGAGCATAGGCGCGTGAACTGGATGGCATTCGGTAGCCGCGATAAGCATAATTGCCTATTGACCAGCGGCGTTAATACGCGGTTAAGAACTTTTTAACGCAAAACTTATGTCCGATTTATCGCAATATCCTTCGGCGCTCCGTAAAGTGAGACTCATGAAAGGCCAGGGGGAACGAGGCTTTTCACCCCGCCCTTCGCAGAACGCGATCCCCTCCCCGCCATCTGCGAAGGGCGAGCATCGGAAGGCCTTGCGGCCGAGGAGTGAAAAAGAGAGGAGCACACATGGCTGAACAAGCAACGCATGGGTTCACCCGCAGGAGCTTCATCAAGGGCGCGGCAGTGCTGACAGCGACGGGCGCGCTGGTAGGCTGCAGCCCCCAAACCCAAAACCTGGAAAAAGCCGAACCGCAGAAGGAAGCCCCCCGAGACGCAAATCTTCTCCGGCGTCTGCCGTGGCAACTGCGCCGGCGGCTGCTTCCTTAACGTGCACGTGCGCGACGGCCAGGTGGTTCGTACGTCCATGCGCGAGATGCCCGATCCGCAGTACAACCGTATCTGCATGAAGGGTCTGAGCCATCCGTATCGTATTTATAGCGACGAGCGTTTGAAGTATCCGCTGCGTCGCGCTGGCGAGCGCGGGTCTGACGAGTGGGAGCGCATCAGCTGGGATGAGGCTCTCGATGAGATTGCCGAGAAATGGAACGGCTACGTGAAGGAGTTTGGTCCTACGTCGGTAGGTCTGTTCACGGGTTCTGGAAACTATGGATTGGTAAACGGCATGTCTGTCGGTGGGGTGACCAGCCGCTTCTTGGCGGCGTCGGGCATCGCATACCTCAATCAGACGGTGGATGCGGCTGCGAACTTCGCTACGAGCCGCCTGCTGGGCATGGGCTACTACTCTACCGGAAATGAGCCAGCAGACATGATGAATGCCAAAACCATCCTTATATGGGGTGCGAATCCGGCCATCAGCCAGATCCAGAACATGCACTTCCTTATGGAGGCGCGCGACAACGGCACGAAGCTTATTGCCATCGATCCGATGTTCAGCCAGACGGCTGCTCGCTCTGACGAGTGGGTACCGGTGAAGCCGGGCACCGATGGAGCATTGGCGTTTGGCATGATGAACTACATCGTCGAGCAGGGCTGGCATGATCTCGACTTCCTGCGCGAACACAGCGTTGCGGCCTGTCTGGTGAAGGAAGCCGATGGTAAGTTTTTGCGCCAAGCGGATCTCGATGGATCTCAGCCATCTGCCGATGATGCGAAGAACGCTGCAACGTCCTTGGTGATGGGGAAGGATGGTACGCCTGGCATCGTAGGAGAGGTGGCCGATCCTGAGCTGGAGGGTTCGTACGAAGTCGAGGGCATCAAGGTGTCCACTGCATACCAGCTGTTGCTTGATCGCATCGCGGAGTATCCGGTTAGCAAGGCTGCTGAAATCACCGGCGTATCCGAGGACCTCATCAAGGATGTTGCCGAACAATACGCTCGCAATACGCCATCGAGCATCTACACGTTCTTCGGCATCGATCACTATTGGAACGGTCATTGGAGCCAGGGCTGTTTAGCCACCTTGGCTGTGATCACGGGTAACGTTGGCAAGGCGGGTGCGTTCTGCGGCTTCCAGGAGTGTCTTGGATCGGGTTTGGGCAACGCTGTTCTCGCGTCGCCGGAAGGTGCTCCTGGCCAGGCGGCAAAATACAACGCGCCATTCCTGACCAAAGCGTTCGACGAGGGTGAATATGCCGGTCAGCCGTTTAATCTCAAGATGGCCATGTTCAGTCATACGAACGCTGTCACCAATATGGCCGACCGTAACGATACGTTGAGCTGGATGAACCGGTGCGAGTTCCTCGTTGGTGCCGATATGCTCATGACGGACACGATGCGTTATTGCGATATCGTGCTTCCTGTGGCGCACTGGTTCGAAAAAGAAGACGTGTTCATGTCGTACGCGACGCATCCCTTTGCGCTGCTGCAGGAAAAAGCAATAGAACCCGCTTTCGAAAGCCGGGCGGACATCGACATTTTCAATGATTTGGCAGATCGGATCGGTTGCGGCGATTTGTTCAAAATCACCACGGAAGAGTACCTTGAGCAGGTGTTCCAAACGAAGCAGGCGCAGGCAATGGGCGCCGACTTGGCAACATTGAGGGAGAAGAAGGCTGTACGTCAGGCCGGTAAAGAAGGCGAGGCGTACGTTTATGGCGAAGGTGGAGTGTTTGCCACCACGAGCAAGTTGGCCGAACTGTATGTAGAGAACCCTGTGGGAAGCAACCCTTACACCGAAGGTTGGGATCTGGCTAAAGAGCATCTAGCCTATTGGGAACCCGCATTGCAGGTTGGTGACGAGTCGCGTCGCGAGAAGTACCCTATCCAGCTTCTCTCGGAGCATAGTCGATTCCGCACGCATACTCAGTGGTTCGAAGCGGATATGCTCAAAGAGATCGACACCGAACCTTTCATCAAGCTAAGTCCTGCCGATGCGGCAGCGTATGGCATTGCCGAAGGTGACCGGGTCAAGGCTTACAACGAACTGGGTTCTGTGGTGCTGACGGCTCAAATCAATTCTGGCCTGCCAGAAGGCATGGCAACGTGCCCGAAAGGCTGGGAAGCTGGCGAATTCATCGAAGGTAGCTTCACTGAGTTGTTCACCAAGGAAGGCAATCCTTTCTGCTCGAATCAGGCGTATTTCGACTGCACTGTCGCCATCGAGAAGCTGTAGGGGGAAACTATGACACATTACGGAATGGCCATCGATCTGTCGCGCTGCATCGGGTGCCACACGTGTGCAATCGCTTGCAAGATGGCGAATAACCTGCCCAAAAACGTGCTTTTCAATCGCGTGCGAACCGTCGGTGGAGACGGAATGGATACTGCGTCGGGTGAATACGGCGCTAACACCATGAGCTTCCTTCCGATGCAGTGCCAGCATTGCGAGAACCCGGCGTGCCTCGATGTGTGTCCGACGGGCGCTACCGCCAAGGACGAGGAGACGGGCATCGTTTCGGTGGACAGCGAGCTGTGCATCGGGTGCGAGTCGTGCATCAAGGCGTGCCCGTACGAGGGCGTGCGCACGCTGATCAAGAGCCCCGAGTACTACCTCGACGTCGTGGTGGGCGAGTACGATGCCCCGCCGCATAAGGGCGGCACGGTGGAGAAGTGCACGTTCTGCAAGAACCTCATCGACCGCGGCGACGTGCCCGCCTGCATGCAGCTGTGCCCGGGCCGCGCGCGCTACTGGGGCGACCTAGACGATCCCGAGTCGGACGTGTCGAAGGCCATCGAGGGACGCGAGACGATGTTCCTCAACGAGGAAGCCGGCACGAAACCGAGCGTATACTACTTGCAGTAAATAAGGCGCTGACGGCCTAAAGGGGATCGCCCCCTTTAGGCTCCGGCGCACGGGGCATCTTCGCTCCAAAAACACGCCTCACGCGCTGTGGCGTGTTTTTGGAGCGAAGATGTCGGAACAAGGGGGACTTATGGGGCGAGAAGAAGCGGTGAAGCGGGCGGTGGGGAAGGCCGATGCGTTCGAGTTGTTGTCGTGCGCGTTCGCGTATCCCGATGAGCGCCTGGCGCAAGGGCTGGTCGACGGATCGTTCGCCGACGATGCCCGGGCATGCCTGCTCGATGCGGGCGCCGACCCGGCAGCGGCGGATTCGACGGCTGAAGCGCTTGCTGCTTGGCGCGATGCGTCGGCGGCCGATCTGTTGGCCGATATGCGCATCGTGTACTCGCGCCTGTACCTCGCACCCGGCGGCCATACTCCCATTTTCCCGTACGAAAGCGCGTTTCTGCACGTGGAGCGAGGGATGAAAGGCGTTCCCGCGCTGTTCCGCACGTCGGTGACGCTGGATGTAGAGCGCTTGATGCGCGAGGCGGGCGTGGTGGCGAAGAATGCGCGCAAAGAGCCGTGCGATAGCGTGTTCGAGGAGTTCGAATTCCTGTCGTATCTGTACGCGAAGCTCGCCGATGCTCTGAACTGCGACGATGCCGAAGCTGTCGCTGCTTGGACCGAGCGCATTCAGACGTTTGAGCGCGAGCACGCGCAGGCGTGGCTCCCTGCGTTCATGCGGCGCACGCAGGAGCTTGCGGCCGAGAAGCCCTATTGCGCGTTCGCGGCGCTGGCGTTGACGGTGATGGAGGTGCACTCATGACGCTCATCTTGGTTCTTGCGGGCGCTGTGGCATTCGCGTTCGCATGCAAGCGGCCCATCAAGTCGCGTCCGTTGGCGTTCTACGCCCTGGCTGCCACGCTTGACGTGCTGTTCGTGGTCGGCTCGTTCGCGGGACTGCCTCTGATGCTGTACGACGCGCTGTTCCTGCTGTTGCACAAGTGCACGCTGGCTACCGCGCTGTTCGCCGTCGTGATGTACATCGGGGTGTTCGCGCGCGACTCGCGCGTGGCGACGTACCTGCGTCCCATCCGCGCCGAGCTGTCCATCATGGCGTGGCTGCTGTCGCTGGGCCACATGGCCATCTACCTCTCCTCGTACGCGGCCAACCTCTCGACGGGGCTGCCGCAAACCAATGTCGCCGTGGCGCTTGCGCTTGCGTTGGCGCTGTTCGCGCTGCTGGTCGTGCTGGGGGTGACGTCGTTCAACGTGGTGAAGAAGCGCATGAAGAAGGAGACGTGGAAGCGCGTGCAGCTGCTGGCGTATCCCTTCTGGGGCCTCGTGTACGTGCATCTGCTGCTCATGCTGGTGCCCTCCGCCCTGCGCGGCGGCGCTCCTGCGCAGATGGCCGTCGTCGTGTACTCGGTGGTGTTCGTGGGCTACGCCGTCCTTCGCATCCGCCGCGCCGCGATCGACCGCCGCAAGGAGGAGTCCGGGCGCGTAGGCGATGCCGTGCAGAATCCAGCGTGATGCACGCTCCGCGCGCTTCTACGCACAAAAAGTGCCGATGTGTGATTTCGCTGACCGTTCGCTTGCGATAGGCTTCTGCGCGATAATGTGAAGCGCCAGGTCAGAGCATCGTGCATAATCGAAGGCCTGAAAGCTGCACCCTTGGGCGCGCTTTCGGGCCTTCTTGTTATCGAACGTCGCGGGTTTTTGTGCAAAAAGCGCTTCATGGCGTGCATAGCAAGCAGGGCGGTTCGTCCCCGTGTTCGATGCTTGCGACATGCGGCGCCCCTCGTGCTTTTACCGTGCGCCCTCGGCCGCGCCTCTGCTATACTTCCTTTCGGCCTTTGCCGGTTGCGAAACTCACGCTCGCATCCGTCGACGGCTCCGCGTTTGCATCGTTGGGCCCTGCACTCGCGGATTACTAGCTGCCCAAAGCCCGCGGCACCGCGCCGCGCGGAGAACAGGAGCATATCCATGAACAAGAAGACGACGTACGTCGCCCAAGCGGGCATGATCGCGGCCGTGTACGCGGCCGCCACCCTCATCACGCTTTTGGCGCTGCAAGGACTGGCTTGGGGGCCGGTGCAGTTCCGCATCTCCGAGGCGGTGTGCGTGCTGGCAGTGCTCACGCCGGCGGCCGTGCCCGGCCTCACTGTCGGGTGCATCATCGCGAACCTTATGGCGCTCGCCATCAACGGAACGGGGGCGCTGGGCATGCTGGACGTGGTGTTCGGCAGCCTGGCCACGTTCCTTGGCGCGCTGTGGTGCTGGAAAATGCGCGAGCGTCCGAAGCTGGCGCTGCTGGGCCCCGTGATCGCGAACGCGCTCATCGTGCCTGCGTATCTACCCCTTCTGCTGCAAGGCCTGGGCTACTACACCATCCCGTTCACGTCTATCGCGCTCGACGGGCTGTACCTGCCCATGTACCTGTTCGGCGTGGTGGCCACCGGTCTCGGCGAAGCCCTGGTCATCTACGTGTTGGGGCTTCCGCTGCTCTCCGCGCTCAAGCGCTTCGACGTGGTGAAGAAGGCAGTAGCCCGCTAGCGGGAAAGCAGGCGCGGAACGCGTGAGCCGCGCCTGCTTTCTTTTAATATATGACCAAATAGCTCGCCTTCACTGATTCGATGAATTGACAAGGCTGCGGGGCGTATATCGCTACAATATGGGGTTGGGCCGAGCCCTCGCAGTTGTACCCGAGTGAAGGACGTGCATGAACCCCGTTATTGTGATCCCCACTTTCGTGTCCGCGCGTCGCCGCAAAGAAGGCGGCAGCGTGCTCACGACCTACGATCACGCGACTCCCATCTCGCAACCCGGCGAGCTCCCGCGTTTGCTTGCGTCGTTGCAGAAGGTGCGCGGCGCCGGCCAGATCATCGTGCTCGTGGTCAGCGAGCCGTCGATCGAGAACCAGGCGGCCGAGAAGGTTCAGAGCGTTGTCTCGCGCTTTCCCTCGCTGAACACCGTGGTCATCGGCGCTCCCGAGCTGGCACTTATCCAGCAGCGCATGGAGCAGCTGGGTTTGGGCAAACTGCAGAAGGAAATCGGCTTGTCGGGCTACGGCGCGGTGCGCAACCTGGGCCTCGTCATGGCCGACGTGCTGGGCTTCGACTCGGTGGTGTTCCTCGACGACGACGAAGTGGTGGATGACGCCGACTTCCTGCAGAAGGCCATGTACGGCCTGGGCAAGCTCACGAAGAAGGGCATTCCCATCCTGGCCAAGACCGGCTTCTACTTCAATTCCGAAGGCTCCTACCTGTCGAAGAGCCAGGACAAGTGGTACAACCATTTCTGGCAGCAGGGAAAGGCCTTCAACAAATGGATCTCGAAGGCCATGCGCGGCCCTCGTCTTTCCCGATCGAACCATACGTGCGGCGGCTGCCTTGCTTTGCATAAAGAGGCGTTCAAGCGTCTGTCGTTCGATCCTTGGATCGCGCGCGGCGAAGATCTCGATTACATGCTTGACCTGCGTATGTACGGTTCGGACATCTGGTTCGACAATCAGTGGAGCCTGCGCCACCTTCCTCCCGAAACCGAGAGCGAGGGCACGCGCTTCCGTCAGGATATCTTCCGATGGCTCTACGAATACCGGAAGATGGAGTACAGCCGCACGCAGATCGACCTTTTGCAGGTGAAGCCGTCTTCGCTGGAGCCGTATCCGGGCCCGTTCCTTGAGCCAGGCATCACGAAGCGCATTCGTTTGACCGCCTTTCTGAGGAGCTTGGCGCGCCCCGACAAGAAGGCGTACCGGAAAGCGGCGAAGGCTGCCACCGGCGAAGCGACGACGTATGCCCAGCGCAACTGCTCGAAGTACTTCGAGTTCCAGTTCGTGTGGCCGGAGCTGATGGCGCGCATGGAGAACGATCAGATCCTGCGTACGGCGCTTATGCAGTCGGCCGCGCAGCGCCAGGCCAGCGCCGGCAACGGCGCCGATCGACTTGCTTCGGCGCAGGCGGCCATCGCGGCGGCCGGCATCGATCCGGGTGTGACGAGCGAGATTCGCCTGAACGTCGCGGAATAAATAAGCACGCTCGGCAACGTTTGCATGACGGAGCCTCCACGGGGCGCAGTCTAAGCTGTACGATGGCGTGCAGTTGAGCGGCTCGCGTGTTGAGAGATCGGGAAAGGATCGGGCGTCAAACTATGGATGTGCTCGCTATGTTCGTGCTGCCGGCTATTGCCGGCGTGGCTATCGGAATTTTGTCCGGATTGCTGGGCATCGGAGGCGGCACGGTCATGGTTCCCATCTTCCGTTTGGCGTTCGGCATGAGCCCCGTCGTTTCCACGGCCACGTCGCTGTTCGCCATTATTCCCACGTCCATATCGGGCGCGGCATCCCATATACGCCATAAAACGTGCATCGTGTCGCTTGGCGTTGCGGCAGGCCTCGGCGGAGCGCTCACCTCGCCTTTGGGCGTGTGGCTTGCGCAGATTTCGCCCGCCTGGATGATTATGGTGGCTGCGGCGCTCATCATCGGCTGGTCGGCGGTGAAAATGCTGGGCAAGGCCTTCAAGATGCGCTCGCAGAACCGCACGCAACAGCATGCAGCGTCGAGCAGCACGATCGAGCCGGACGAAGCCGCCATCGAGCGTGTAGGCGACGCTGCGGCGAACGACGACGCGATTGACGATCCGACGAAGGCGAGCGCACAGGCTGGCGCTGCCGTCGACCCTGCGCCGCGCAAACTCACGCGCAAACAGCTGCTCATCGGCGCAGGGATCGGCCTGGGCGCGGGCGTGGCATCCGGCTACGTCGGCGTGGGCGGCGGGTTCATCATGGTGCCCCTCATGCTGTCTCTTATCGGCATCGAGATGCGCCAGGCGTCCGGCACGTCGCTGATCGCCGTGATGATCCTCGCCATTCCCGGCGTCGTCGAGCAGGCTTTGCTGGGAAACATCAATTACGCGGCGGGCATTGCCATCGCCGTGGGCTCTATTCCCGGCGCGGTCATCGGCGCGCGTCTTGTGCGGGTGGTTCCCGAGCTCGCATTGCGCTTCGTCTTCGGCTTCTTCCTGATTGTGGCCGCCGTCATACTTGTTCTCAACGAATTCGGTATACTGGGCTGATGGGCTCAAGCGCGCTGCTTGGGCAGGGTTGAGCAACGCGGGGAGGTACCATGCAGGAAGAGACCAGGGAGTCGAAATCGGCGCTGCCGCGCTTCTTCACGCTCGAGATGTTCATGTTCACGGTGACGGCGCTTTCGGGTCTTGTGTTGCTGTGGTCCATCGCGGTGCCGTATCGCAATGTGGCAATCATGGTATGCGCAGGCGTGGTGTTCACGCTGTCCATAGTGGTGGTCATCCGTCTCATCATGGATCCCGATTCGGTGCGCGCTCGTCAGTCTGACTCCATGTTGAAGCTGGCTAGCCAAACGCTGACCTGCATGAACGACGGCATGGATTACAAGGCCGCGCAGAAGATCTGCGGGTTGCTGCTGCCGTCCACCGCGGCTATCGCCGTGGCTATCACCGACAAAAAGCAGATTTTGGGATACGCAGGCTTCGAGGAAGCTCAGAACCTGCCGGGCAGCATCATCCGCACCCACGCGACCCATGCCACGCTCGCCGACGGCAAGCTGCGCATCCTGTTCACGCCCGAAGATATCGGCTTCCCCAGCGAGTCGTCGAATATCAAGGCGGCCATCATCGTGCCGCTTGCCATAGGCCGCAACGTCGAGGGCACGCTCAAGTTCTACTATCGCCGAGCGAAGCATATCAGCGAGACGCAGAAGTCCATCGCCGAAGGGTTCGGCAAACTGCTGTCCACGCAGATGGCGGCATCGGCGCTGGAAGAGCAGACGCAGTTGGCCACGCGCATGGAGCTGAAGATGCTCCAAAGCCAGATCAACCCGCACTTCTTGTTCAATACCATCAACACCATCGCCTCACTCATTCGCACCGACCCCGAAACGGCGCGCAAGCTGCTGCGCGAATTCGCCGTGTTCTATCGCCGAACGCTTGAAGACTCCGCCGATCTGATCGTGTTCGCGCGTGAGATGGAGCAAACGAAGCGGTACTTCACGTTCGAAGTGGCGCGTTTCGGTGCCGACCGCGTGGAGATGGAGATGCGGATCGATCCTCGTGTGGAAGACATGCTGGTGCCGCCTTTTTTGCTGCAACCGCTCGTGGAGAACGCTGTACGCCACGCCATGCCGAGCGAGGGGAAGTTGACTATCGAGGTGACGGGCGAGGTCACGGGCAACGACGTGATTGTGCGCGTGTGCGACAACGGCGTGGGTATGACCGAAGAGGCGCGCTGCAACATTCTTCATCCCGAATCGTCGCTCGGCCTCGGCATCGCGGTGAAGAACGTGCACGATCGAATCTGCGGCTACTTCGGTCCCGGTACGCATATGGAAGTGGAAAGCGAGCTCGGCAAGGGAACCTGCGTGATCCTCGTATTGAAGGAAGGGGCTCTGCGCGAGTACCAGTAGGAGGAGGGCGGAACGCGCTTCCGGCTTGCAAGAAGAAACGGCGCCCGAGAGGCGCCGTTTTGCGATCAGATGGTGCCCCCGGCGCGATTCGAACGCGCGGCACCCGCTTTAGGAGAGCGGTGCTCTGTCCCCTGAGCTACGGAGGCGCGTTTGATATTGTAGCATTAATCGTCCGGCTTGCCCCGAGCTTGCAGGACGCCTTGCAGGACGCATAAAAAAAGCGATGCGCCCGAAGACGCATCGCGGAGATTCCTAGTTCTTGTTGGTGTCGTCGGTTGGCTTGGGATCCGGCGTGGGGGATGGCGTAACTGCCTGGAAGGTCACGTTCACGTTGACGTTCGCCTTCACATTCGAGATGGTGAAGGTGCCGCCTGACTTCGGCACGTCGTCCAAGCCGCTGGCCGATGCTACTTCGTAGCCGCTATCGGGCGTGATGGTGATGGTGACGCTGTCGCCCTCGGTTACCGACGAAGCGCTGGCCGAGATCTTGCCGCCTCCATTCGCGTTGACCGCGACGGAGAACGTCTTCTTCTCGGGCCCCTTGCTCAGCGTTAGCGCCACCAAGCCGTCCTTTTGCAGCTTCGAGCCTGCTGCGGGGGTTTGGGCGAGCACCGTGCCTTCCGGCTGATCGCTGGCCTCGTAGGTGTAGTTGTCGGTATCCACGATCAGGCCTGCGTTATTCAGCGTGGTCACGGCGTTTCCGCGCGACATGCCCACCACGTTGGGAACCTCGATGCCTTCGGAGCCTAGCGACAGGTAGTACGTGACCACGGTGTCCTTGGCTACGTTCTCGCCTGCTGCGATGTCCTGGCGCGCCACGTGGTCTTTCTCGACGGTGTCGGAGTACTCGGCGGCTCCCTTTGTGTACTTCAGCCCGCTGGCCGTGAGCGCTTTCTGCGCTTGATCGGCAGTCATGCCCGTCAGATCGGGCACGGTGATCTCTTGCACGCCCTTCGACACGGTGAGGTTGATCTTAGTGCCCTTGGCCTGCTTGCTGTCGCCCTTCGGATCCTGGCTGATCACCTTGCCGGATTCGACCTTGTCGTCGAACGACTCCTCCACCTTCCCCAGCTCGAAACCGGCTCCTTCGATGGCGGCTGTGGCCTGATCCACCGTCTGGCCTACCACGCTGGGGACGGCGACCTTGTCTTTGTCGTTCCCGCTGCCCGACATGAGGGCGAACGCGATGCCGCCTACCACGGCAAGCGCCGCGATGATGCCGATGACGATGGCGATGGTCTTCTTGTTGTTCTTCTTCCCGCTGGTGTTGTTCGCGTTGTAGGAGCGCTGCGCCGCGGTGGGGGATGCGGGGCTGACGCCGCCCATCGCGGGCATGACGGCCGTGCCGTCGGCCACGCCGACGGGGGGCACCACGCCGCCCATGACCACGGTCTCGGCGCTGGTGAAGCCTTCGCCCAGGTTGACGGGCCGTCCGGCCAGGTAGTCGTTCAGCGCGAGGCGCATGTCCTTCGCGGTGGCGAAGCGGTCGGCCGGGTTCTTCGCGATGGCCTTCATGATGATGGCCTCGAGCGCGGGATCGATATCGGGGTTGATCTCGCGCGGCGGCACGGGCAGGTCGTTGACCTGCTTCATGGCCACGCTCACGGCATCGGGTCCGTCGAACGGCAAGCGTCCCGTGGCCGACTCGTACAGCACGATGCCCAGCGAGTAGATGTCGCTGGTGGCGGTGAGGTCCTTGCCCTGCGCCTGCTCGGGGGAGATGTAGTGAGCCGTGCCTAGCACCGAGGAGGTTTGGGTCATGACGGAATTCTTCGCGCGCGCGATGCCGAAGTCCATGACCTTCACGTTGCCGTCGGGCTGCACCATGATGTTCTGCGGCTTGATGTCGCGGTGGATGATGTCCAGTCCGTGCGCCACGGAAAGCGCCTGGCATACCTGCGAGCCGATCTCGGCGACTTTGCGCTGGTTGATGGCGCCGCGCTCGATGATGGCGGTTTTAAGGTCGGACCCGCGCACGAACTCCATGACGATGTAATAGGTGCCCTCGTCCTGACCCCAATCGTACACGTTCACGATGTAGGGGCTCTGGAGATTGGCTGCAGCGGCGGCTTCCTGCTTGAAGCGCTGCGTGAAGTTCGGGTCGGCGGCGTATTGGGGCAGCATGACCTTCACGGCGACCAGACGGCCAAGCACGTTGTCCTGCGCCCGGTACACCTCTGCCATACCGCCGATGCCGATGCGCTCGGTTATCTGGTAGCGGTTGTTGAATACCCTGCCTATCATGTTTCCGGTCACGTTTTAGCTCCTTTAGGTTACATGCTGGGCTGCATACTTCTTCCAGACAGTATACGGGCCATCAGCATACCTTATCTACAAAAGTCCCTGAACTTCCAAAGCTGTTTTCAATACATTCTGCGCTTTAGCGGTTCCCACTCCCTCTTCGCCGTCCTCGATGACGATGGCCACCACGACGCGCGGATCCTCGGCCGGCGCCATGCCCACGAACCAGCTGTCGTTGCCGTTCTCCTTCTCGGCGGTGCCGGTTTTGCCGGCTACGTCGATGCCGGGGATGGCGGCCGCGGTGCCGGTGCCGTTCTGCACGACGCCCAGCAGCACGTCGCGCACGCGTCCGGCCGTGGTCTTGCTGACGGCTTGCATCAGTTTCGTCGGAGAGGCCGAGAAGCTGCGTTCGCCGTTGGCGTTATTCACGCTGTCGACGAGGTAGGGCTGCATGATGACGCCGTCGTTGGCGATGGCTGTGCCCACCATGGCCATCTCGAGCACGGTGGCCTGGGGGCCGGCCGGGCTCTCGCGGCCGGGGCGCGTGGTGTCTCCCACCGGCTCGCCGGCGGCTGCCCATGCCAGCTCCCAGGGGCTCTTTTGCAGGTCCTCGGCCGAGGGCATGAGCGATTCGGGCGTGTACAGCGGGAAGTCGATCTCCTTGTTGAAGCCGAAGCTCTCGGCTCCGGCGACCAGCTTGTCAGCGCCCATCTCTACGCCTAGCTGGCCGAACACCGTGTTCGACGAAAGCTCGGTTGCTTGGGCCAGGGTGAGGCTGCCGTAGTTCGCCTTGTTGAAGTTAGAGACGGTTGCGTTGCCGATCTCCATGGTGCCGGGCGAGGAGAACACCGTGTCCTCGTCGGCCACGTCGTCCTCGAGCGCGGTGGCCAGCGTGACGATCTTGAACGTGGAGCCCGGTGCGTACAGCGACCCTGCCGCGCGGTCGACGAGGGTGCTGTCGTCAGGGTTCGCGTTCGCCTGCTCGATGACCGCGGCGAAGTCGGCCGCGTTGTACGTGGGAGCCGACGCCATGGCCAGGATGGCGCCCGTGTCGGGTTCCATCACCACGCACGCGCCCTTGCGTCCGGCAAGCGCGTCCTGCGCAGCCTGCTGGATCTTCGAGTTGAGGGTGAGCGTCACGTCGTTTCCCGCGGTGCCGATGCCGGCGAACGAGTTCAGCACGTCGGTCCACGATGCGAAGTTCTCTTCGCCTTTCAGCGTGTCGTTGTACGCCTTCTCGATGCCGGAGTTGCCGAACTGAGGCGACGAGTAGCCTACCACGTGGCTGGCCAAGTCGCCCGCCGGGTACTCTCGCTCGTAGGTGCCGTCTTCCTCCTTCACGCTGCGCGCCAACACCACGCCGTCGTACGTGGCGATGGTGCCGCGCTCCGAGCGCGCTTCTTTCGCAAGCGTATGGTTGTTTCCCGGCATGTTCTGGTAATAGTCGGCCTGCACCACCATGATGAGCGTGAGGTTCGCTACCAGCAGCGCGAACAGGGCGGAGCACAAGAGCATGCTGTGGTTCAGGCGCTTGCCCAGCGACACGCGGCCCAGTACGCTGTTGGCGTGCAGCGAGGTGGTGGCGCTGGCCATCTCCTGACCCACGCCCGTGCCCTCGTCGCCGCAGCGCAGCAGGAAGCCTACGATGATGAAGCTGGCCAAAAGCGACGAGCCGCCCTGGCTGATGAAGGGCAGGGTAAGACCCGTCAGCGGGATGAGCCTGGTCACGCCGCCTACGATGATGAACGCCTGCAGCACGATCATGGACGTGAGACCCACGGCCACAAACGAGCTGACGTCGCTCTTCGCGCGCGCCGCCGTCACGAAGCCGCGCACGGCGAAGCACAGGAACAGCAGCAGCACGCCGGCCGCGCCCAGAAGGCCGATCTCTTCTGCGATGGCCGCGAAGATGAAGTCGCTCTCAACGACGGGGATCTGATCCGCCAGGCCGCGCCCGATGCCGACGCCGAACAAGTCGCCGTCCGCGATGGAGTAGATGGCCTGCGTCAGCTGGTAGCCCGTGTTCTGCGCATCGGCGAAGGGGTCGAGCCAGGTGTTCACGCGCACCTGCACGTGGCCGAAGGCCATGAACGCGCCGATGCCGCCGATGGCGATGAGACCCAAGCCGATGACCAGGTAGAACTTCTTTCCCGTAGCCACGTACAGCATGACCAGGAACACGAAGAAGAACACGAGCGCGCTGCCCAGATCCTTCTCGAACACGACGATGACCAGCGCGATGCCCCACATCAGCAGCAGCGGCAGCAACGTTCGGATGTCGGGAAGCCTGAACGGGCCCACGCGCCAGGTGAACACCGACAGCATCTCGCGGTTCTGCGCGAGGTAGCCCGCCAGGAACAGCACGATCACGATCTTGGCGATCTCGCCCGGTTGGAAGGAGTAGTTGCCGATATGCAGCCAGATGCGGCTGCCGTAAATCTCCTGGCCGAGGCCCGGAACCAGCGGCGACAGCAGCAGCAGGAAGCCCACGATCATGAGCGTGTACTTGTAGTTCGCCACCTTGTCGAGGTTGCGTACGAACACCAGCACCAGCACCATGCACGCTACGCCCACGAACAACCACATCACCTGGCCGACGGCCAGGTTGGGCGCCAGGCTGGTGACGAACGCGATGCCGATTCCGGACAGCGCGAACGAGAGGGGCAGCAGGGCCGGGTCGGCGTTGGCGGCGAACTTGCGCACGGCGAGGTGCGCGATGACGAAGGCCACGAAGATGGCCGCCGGTACGCCGAGGGTGGTCATGTCGAGCGATTGCCCCTGGTTGATGGCGATCATGGCGAACAGCAGCGCCACCACGGGCGCCGCCACCAGCAGCAGGACGAGTTCTACGTTGCGGCGCGTCACGCGGCACCGCCGTTCTTAGCGTCCGACGCATCCTTCGCGTCCGCGTTTCGGCCGCTTTCGGCGTTGCCGCCTTCCGCCTGGTTCTTGGAGCGTGCGGCGATCTCGTCCTCGTACTCCTTCACGAGAGCATCGGCCGCTTCCATGTCGTCCACGCGGATGCCCTCGTTCAGCCGGTTGGCCACGCCCGGCTGCAAATCGGCCACCGTCACGTCGGTGGTGCGCTCCAGATGCGAGAACGACAGCCCCAGCACCGAGCCGGGAACCCCCCGATAAACGGCCACCTTGCCGTTGTCGTTTGCCAGATAAGCGGCGGTGTTCAGGTAGGTTTGCGTGCCCCAGGCGGCTCCGGCGATGATGGCCGCGAACAGCACCAGCACCAGCGCAATGGACAGCTTGGTCTTGCGCGCAAGCTTCTTACGGCGCACTTCGGCGTAGCCGGTCACGTCGGCCACGATGACGGTGACGTTGTCGTGGCCGCCCGCCGCGATAGCCTCGTTCACCAGCTGCGACGCGCAGCGCTGCGGGTCTTGCACGCGGCGCAGGGTGTTCTCGATCTGGTCGTCGAAGATCATGCCCGACAGGCCGTCGGAGCAGATGAGCAGGCGGTCGCCGGTTTCGACGTTGATCTCGTAGATGTCGGGGTGGAGGTGCGCGTCGCTGCCGAGCGCGCGCGTGATCACCGAACGCTGCGGATGCGTGCGCGCCTCTTCGGGCGTGAGCTGCCCGGCCTCGATCATGTCGGCCATCAGGCTGTGGTCGCGCGTGAGCTGCTGGAGCTTGCCCTGGTGCAGCAGGTACGCGCGCGAGTCGCCTACCTGGGCGATGACCAGTCGCTCGCCTTCCAGCATGGCCGCGGTCATGGTGGTTCCCATGCCTTGGCGGCCGCGCCCTTCGCGCGCTGCTTGGATGACGGCGCGGTTCGCCTCCTCGATGGCGCGGCCGAGCGCTTCCCCGTCAGGATGTTCGGGGGCAAGTTCGGACAGCACGCGCACGGCTATCTCGGACGCCACTTCGCCTGCGGCGTGGCCGCCCATGCCGTCGGCGACGGCAAACAGGGGCGGCGTGACCACGAGGCTGTCCTCGTTGTGATCGCGAAGGCAGCCGATGTCGGTGCGGCTGCCGAACGAGGTGAGCGCCCCCTTGCGGGTGCGCGGAGTGGATTTGTACGAACGATCGGCGGCCATTAGGCGAACCTCACGCGAATGGCCACGTCGCCCACGTTCACGACGTCGTTGTTCCGAAGGGCGGTAGGCTCGGTGATGGGCTGGCCGTTCACGCCCGTGCCGTTCGTGGATCCCAGGTCCTCAACGAACAGGTTCTGCCCCATAAGCTGGAAACGCGCATGGCGGCCGGACACGTATCCGGCACCCACCACGATGTCGGCTCCGGGGCTGCGGCCCACGATGACGGGCCCGCGAACGACGATGGATACGCCGCGCAGCTCCTTCGGCCCCTTCTCCACCGAGAGGTTCCAGGTGCGTTCCTTCTTGCGCTGACCGCGCACCAGCCCGATGCCCGTTTTCATAATTGCGAACAGGAACAGGTACAGTAGCGCGACGAACAGGAGGCGTACGATAAGAAGTACGACGTCGATCACGGGTTATCCTTCCGTTTCCGCTCAGGCTTGGGTGAACATGAAGTTCGTCATGCCGATAGTGATGCGGTCGCCTTCGGAGAGCGGCTGGGTGGCAACCTCGCGGCCGTTCACCAGGGTGCCGTTCGTGGAGCCGAGGTCGGTGATGGTCCATACGCCTTGCGGCTCGAAGCGCAGCTCGGCGTGCGTGCGCGATGCGTTCACGTCGTGCACGGCGATGTCGTTCTTCGACTCGCGGCCGATGAGCAGGCGCGCCGACGCCAGGTCGTACGCGCGGTTGTTCGTGGTGTCGATGAGGCGGGCGCGCACCGCGGCCTGCGCGGGCATGGGGGTCGCCGCTTGCTGCCCGCCGGCGAACACGACGGTTTCGGCGGCCATGCGCGGCTGGGCCTG